>Ga0214543_1006807_pt1:5000-20092 | contig 20092 bp, 8 predicted proteins | sample CNSS2metaG_FD_160094 | JGI IMG/M metagenome (GOLD analysis project Ga0214543, IMG submission 160094) | Root nodule microbial communities from cowpea collected in UCLA plant growth center, Los Angeles, California, USA - CNSS2 | ecosystem: Host-associated > Plants > Roots > Nodule...
TTAGCAACACATTTTCTGAAACTTTTGTTCTGTTGAACCTATTACAGGTTGAAGTTTAGTGGTAACTACAAAATAATGAGCGAAGGCACATTAAATTGAAGTGAGACTTACTCAATTACTTAACTCTAATAAATTTGAACCAATAATAAAAATGTGTTAGAGAGTGTATTACCAGAATTTTTCTTTTTTGTGTAGGTGTTTTAAGACATTGTGATAGGTAACGCCTATAGCTAGTTATATTAGTTAGTAGAGTAATTAGAGTTAGTTGAGTTGGAGTAATTAGATAAATACGGCATGTTGCCTATATACATATATAGGAAGTGGTGTTGAGAGGAGTGACTAGACAATTGGAGAGTTAGTTTTGTGGCTTGGGAGAGTCCCGAGTATCTTGAATATCCAGGATATTGACTATTACTTGTATAGTTTCAGTTCTTGATATTATACCCACGTTGCTGCAGGATTTGGAGCTAGGCCTCTTCTATAAAGATTTGTTCATTTACTGTCAAATCACATCCAGTTTTATAACATTGTTGACCCTGGAAGAGTTATCGAATAAGTATTACCTGCATTGATTGTGTAGATAAACCCTACAAATAAAGGGCATAAATTAGTCTCAATGTTGGCAAATTTATGTTTTGGTACATAGGTACACTTTTCATTTTTGCAGAGGTGATAAGGGAGATTCCATGAAGGTGTCATATTTACACCAGCTAGAAAGATTGAATGGAGGAGCTGTTGTTGGAGAGATTAGCAGAAGGTTTTCTACGAATGAGAACACCTTAACAGTTGGATGTTCGTATGTCGTTGATTCTCAGACAGTTTTGAAGGCAAAGCTGAACAACCACGGCAACCTTGCGGCTTTATTGCAGCATGAGCTAACACGCAAATCATTCTTGACAATCTCGGGCGCTTTTGAAACAAAGGATTTGGACAAGAATCCCAAGTTTGGTTTCTCACTCTTGCTCAAACCATAATGGATTCATAAATCGAGGTAATTTATTAAGTTATATCTCGCAGCTTCCTTCGATTAAGTTGAATGAAAGGAAGAAAGTGGAGGAAATTGGTATAGATTGTTGATGTATTTTTTTTTATCTCATTATCTTCAAGTGATTCATTGGACAGTATGAGATTAGAAAGGTATTGTCACTGGGAATGCATCTAATTTTTTTATGGCATCTGATTTATAACTAGTTGTCTGAAAAAAAAGCTTTTATTTATCCTGAACTTCTGGTTATTGTCCGAAGTTTGTGAATTTTGTCTTGAGGATGTTGACACTACGTATGTTGCTTAATTCACACACACTTAACTGTATATATTTGAAGGGCATCCTTTGTTTGCTAAATGCCAATGACATCCCTGGATATAGATTATGTTTGAATTCTTTTGAAGATAAATGTAATGGCCTATAATTCAAATTTACCACAAATCAAGGATCTGAGCTCAATCAGCATCTCCCATTGACATAAATGTCACACGAATGACATCCTTTAACCCTGATCCTGTGGACTATTTTGGTGAGAAATCCACTGTGTTCGTAGTTCAGGCACCATTTTAAACAATAGCAAATTTCCTGAAGCGGTCTGTGCAGATTGAAGTTGTGTAAGCATATTGTCCTTAATAAATTGCGACATTAGGCTATTTTAATACCTTATCATCTGCTTCAAATATTGGGTGCTCAACGGTATTGTGAGACCTCAGGTATGTATCATGCTCACAATCACTTGCTATGTACTCAGAATCATGATACTGATGTTTAGGAGAATAAGATAGCATGTTTGGAAAAAATTATTTAGAATTTATTGACTTATCTTATGAAACAAACACTTGTTTAAGGGTATATGGATACTATGGAAACAGCTTAAAGCTTGTACGGAAATAATTTGATACCATTATAGTATCAATTATAAAATAAAGTCATGCACACTTATTTTTCAGCAAGAGCTTCATTAGGTTTATTTACCCAATCAGTTACGCATTTAGACTAAGGTGGGCAAATTATACACAGACTTTCTTAAAGTGTGTTCTTATTGATGTCAGCCATCTTTGTTTGACCATTTGTTTGTGGGTGTTCAGTTGATCAAACGCATTACTTTATCCCTAGTTGTTTGCAGGAACTGCTCTAAACCTTTATTTATGAATGGATGACCGTTGCTTGTGACAATTGATTGGATGAGCGTCATGTTGACAAGTGATGTTCTTCCAATAGAATTTTTGTATTTGCTCAGCCTTTATGTTTTCCAAAGGTTTAACCATCATCTATTTAGTAAAATAGTCAATGACTACTATTAAGAATTTGATTTGTCCCTTAGGCGAGGGGAATAGGCTGAAAATATTCCATTTTCCAAGTGATAACTATGATATGTAACTCTTCCGGAGGAAGTGTATAGAGAGGTCATGCTTTGAGCACATACATACCACATATTCTTTGATGGGGCTCGACTAGAATGTATTTGTCTTCATCATTGAAATTGTAGTAGGGGAGAAGAGATCCTCATCTAAATAGCTCTTTGTTGAACATTGTATAATATGAGTTTTGTTGTTGTATCTTTCTAGTCTCTTGTGGCTCTCTAGGAAGTACGTTGTTAAGTGGAAACTGAATGATAGGTGTCATCCATGTGTGATTACCAACACATTATTGTGATCCAAATTTGATGTTATGAGAGTTTTGTGTACGAGGGTCTGATGTTGTCCAACTTTTTCAATAGTTGCAAGTTTTGAAAGGACATTGATTCAATCATTTTTCTCTCTTAGGACTTGAGCAATGCTGAATTTATTTAAGTGATAATATTTTTGTAGAAGTGCCCCTTTGGTTTGGTATTTGTTGATCTTGTGCTAGTGATCATTGGGGAGTCTCTTTGGCATTTTAAAAATTTGACTCCCTCTTTGTGGGCTAGTCTTAGATTGGGAACGAGTGTTTCATAGTCAATCTAATTGTTTGACATTTGGAAGTCGAACTGTAAGACTTGCTCAAGGATTTGAGTACCACATTGGCTTCACTACTTTTTTGTTAGAGTCACCAACGCTTAAAGACCACCATTCATGTTGGTCATTGAGTTTGAGTAGCTCGACAGGGAAATCAAAGGAAACCGTGCCTTCATAGGACATTGAGTTCCAAAGAATAATCTAAATTTTGACAATTCAACATACCATGTTGTCATCCTTCTTGCTAATTTAGGTTTCTACAATGCTAGCTTGATTGCGTTGTCAATCTACAACGTCAAAGCTTTGAAAGTGTCGACATAATCTTGCTAGTCGAAGGACACGAGGAGTTCATTCTTAAGCCACGGTTGTAGTTCGATGTAACAATCACAACTCGTTTGACTCTCGCCCATGAGGTGGGAGTCAAGCATTAAAATGCCAAAGAAACTCCAAACCAAATAGATGAACGACAAGTGCGAAGCCAAATAATCGCTTTTACAAAATTACTATTACGTTGCCAAAAATATGGTTGATCACTTTGATAGATTGTATGCAAAAGAGCAGAATAATTGAGTCACATCCTCCTAAAACTTGCTAGCATCCATATGGTAAGATAACATCATACCCTAATACAAGAAACTTTTAGAGCATTGAGTTGGGATCATGATAATTTGCTACAAATAAACTTGAGTAATCATTCATTGATGTCCTAATGACATACTTTCCCGTGTGTGACAAGATGCCAGAAAGATATGATGACAAACCTCATATTATGTGATGTTCAATAAACAACTCTTCGGACGAGAATCTATTCTCTCCTACTAAAATGTCTAGGTGATGATCAAGTAAAATATGTTCTAGTTGAGCTCCATCGAGGAATATGCTACACGCGCTCAAAGCATGACCATGAGAGTAGTTTGAATGGGATATTACTTCTCACTCTTTATAAGGATGCACGACTCTTCATGAAAAATGCAAAAATGTTAGCAATTCGTCTTATTATAGATGGATATGCATATTTGTTGGTTGGTTAATTATTATCCCATCATCGTCTTTAATCGACTGGACTTTATAAGATTTCAGATGGGGCATAGGAGTTAAGTCTACCTTGTCTACCAACCTAGAATTACGAGTGTTGTAGGAAGAGTCTGTATCCAATTAAAGAAGTGTTTTAAAAAATTTTACATCTAGTGTGGAATAGGTTCTCTCCTTGTGGTCCAAGTTCAAAAGATTTGCTTTCAAGAAGCCTTCTTACCACTAATAAATCTCTTTCACAAGGGAGAATTTCCTTCCCAGATTCTAGAACTTTTTTATATATAGGTGAAGAATGAACTTCATCCTGCCTTTTTCAATCTTAGTCCTTTGAAATCATTATTATTATTTTTTTTTGTTGGGACACTATGAAGAACAGTGCCCTCTTCCAAGACATTTAAAGCACTGGAATCCAACCACCACATTCATAGCTAGAAGGGTTGAAGAACAAGTAAAAAAGAAGACTCTTATACTTTGGAGTAGAGTACTAGACGATTCGTCTTGTCTTCTAGTTTTGTAAAAATATGGGTACCTGTGTATGAATAATTTTTTTTTTGTTAAAAACTAACAGAAGCATAGGAAATAAGGTTTGCATTTAGGCCTCATCTAGGTCAAGATTCAAGATCACATGATTAACCTTTCATATGACTATGCCCATCACCTAAGTGTCAAGCCTTATAAACACTCCAAATTAACAAGAATAAATTAATTAGTTTGGTATTTAGTATTGATTATAAATTTAAAAAAGAAGCAAAAAAAGAGTAAAAGATTTCTAAAATTAATTATCTAATTCATTAATGGAAATTAAATAAAACTAATATAATAGAATTAAGAATGTTGTATTAAGACTTTTTTACCACTTCGATAATGAATTCTTGAAAAAGTGAGAAGTCAAATTCTTGATAATAATCATAGATTATTTAGGAAAGAGGTTGAACTTTTTATAGTTATATTAATTCAAGAAATACAAAACTTGGTTTGAAAAACCATGCCTCGAGCATTTATTTTTCGTGAGAATTGCATATGGAATTCTTAAAGTATTTTCATTATTGAAGAAATTAATGTGATTATATCTTATGAACTATCCATTCTTCAATTGTTCTTGAAAGTTGAAACAATTGTAGACCCTATTCAAGTTCTTAAGGAGAGAACTATGTTTAAGCTTTTAAGTCATTTAATAATAGGACCTATCAAAAGTGAGTTAAGCAACTCCATTATATTGTACAATTACAGAAGCTCAAATAGTATTCATCAAGTTTTATTTTAGGGAGAATTACGTAGAGGGAACAGAAGAACGTCTTTTAAACAAATATTTTTTAAAGAAGTTCAAATAGTAGTTACTTTTTTTTAAAGAAAGAGTTGTTCATCATAAGAATTTTGCTTTAGCCTTCAATTTTATTTCTTTTACATTAATTTGTATTTTACTCCTAAATCTCATTTGTAACTTATATTATTGATATCCAATGTGTATATTTATGATATTCACCTAGGACGTCAAATGACTAGTTTTAACAATTCAGATAGTAAAGTTTTCGCAAAAGTGTACTGGAAAGGTAGATAAGTGAAATAAAATAAAACCAATGTATAAAAAAAAACAATAATAAAAGCGTACTGAAATATTATATTCACTAGATAAAATGTGTAGGTTACAGTGGCAAAATCTAAACCAAGAATTCAACGCTGGGTAGTCAACACTGCACAGTACCATCTTTGAACTTGTCAATGATAAATCAATTTGTTTCTCTCTTTTAAACATGATAAATGTTGGTCTGATTTAAACTTTAAATAATAAATATTTTAGATATTATTATATAAGATTATATATAAATTTTATTTATTGTAAAAGAATATTTCAACGTAATTTTCAGGGATACGCTCATTAGATCTAATATTTTTCTTCAAATATATTCAAAGTCAAAGATACATGTTAACATGTTCTAAAATTTAAGTTGACTTATATCAGCAAGATGTTATAGTGTAATTAGTTTGAATGTTTACTTAAAGAAAGCAATCTAAACTTAGCTTTTTGATTTTCTATCTATATCGAAGTACATACAACGGAGCAGTTCAATTAATCTGTAATTAATATAAAACTTAACTAAGTCAATAATTATATGCATATTTAAGATTGAACTTTATAAATTCAGCTCAATAGCAGTTGAATTTCAATACATTTTTTATTATAACTCTATTATTTATATTATTAGTTTACTTGGATTAGAATCCCTCATGGTAAAAGTCTAAAACTTAAAATAAAACGCTAATCTTTTACATGAAGAGCTATTGATATAAGAATAACCAAGCACCAAATCTTATATCTCACAGGAAATCCTTAAGTTGTTCAAATTATTTTTCAATGCAATGAAACTTAAAACAAATATAAACAATCAAGTCATGGGACCATGAAGAAAAAACAGGTAATATAAGATCATAAAAAGAATTATCTATTGTAATTAAAAAAAAAAAAAAACTACATAGAATCACGGTTTGTTATATTTAACCACAATGAATAGGAGACTAGCTACTCCAAGACATTTGAAACACACAAAAAATGAATAAAAAATGTAAAGCTTGAAGTTGAAAGTTCATTTAATGCTCTCCATGCCATCTACAAGAACTCCAAAAATGAAAAAAAAGAAGAAGGCATTTTCCTCTTAGAAAAAAATTCTATGTGTCATATGTGTAAAAATTGATTTCTCTCATTAAATTTGATGTCTCTTTTGGTAAAAATGACAAGGTAAGTTTGAAGTTTTTGAGGATTTTTGCTCAATCACATCAACATATTTGCAATCCAAAAGTTGGAGTTCTCTGTTTTACGTGTTCAATTGAATAAGCAAAACATCCTACAAGTGACTTCTTTCTTCTTAAGTTCTCAAGCTTCTATTTTTTTATTAAAAGCCTGGAAAGATTACTAATACAGATATAGTATACAAATTCACCAAAAAGAAAAAAAAAACTAATAATACTTCATTGGATAAATATGATTATTTTTTTTAAAGTACGATAATAACATGTATCAGATGTCCATTAACATACAAAGCATTATTTAAAATATGTCAACAAACTATGGAACAACTGAACAAAAGTAAAAAAATTTATGAGAAATAAAAAAATGGAAAAAAATTAGAGTACTAAAAGCGATATGTAAAGTAAAAGTTATTGGAGAACAAAAGCAAGAAACAATATATGATTTAATCATATTTAATAATTAATGCATCACTTAATAAACATGTTACCACTTAACAAATGCAAACAAATGATAGAGATTAAACAAAAATAAATATTATCGATAGCTTGAATGGGAATTATTTTATTGAACGGTAAAAGTCAAATATTTTCATTTATATTTGTACTATGAGGTATATCGTAATCTCCTTATTCTCATAAATATTTTAAGCCTCAAGATCATTTATTACTTGAAGGTGAGAGGTTGTGTTCAATAATTAAATAGGTATTCAAATCTCCCTATCCTCAAGAGTATCTTAAACAACACTTGTTTCAACTCGAATTTAGAAATGCTTAGATATATATTTGACCATTAGCCATAAAATTCAAACATGTTTTTGCATGACAACTAAGGCTTCATAAAATAGATCACCTAAAAGATGAAATAAGTCTATGTCGTGACCAAAATATAGAAGAAAAACACATGTGAATGTCTTTATTATACAACAATTGAATGAATAATAAATCACTTATAAATAAAATCTTTAACAAAAGGAGAAAATAAACAAATACTTATATCATGTTTTATATATATATATATATATATATATATATATATATATATATAAAAAATATTTTTTTTTTTTTTAAAAAAAAAAATAATATATAAATATATATATATATATATATATATATATATATATATAATAAGTATTTTTTTTTTTACTAAGCAACCTAAAAATATCTCATATTGGATTTATTTATATTTTATTTACTAAACCCGACAAACATTTAACTAAACAAATGGAGAAATTTAAGATAAATATGAAAGGAAAAATTGTAATAATAAATTTGTGGGTAGCTTTCAATTAATTATAAAAATTGAGACGCTCTAGAAGTATATGATAGATTTCAGCAACAAAACACATGACGTAGTTTATTGGTTTTGGTTGTTGTATCTTTCTATTCCACACAACGAAAACAATACAAAAACATAGTCGTCAACAACTCATCCAATTGAACTTATCTCTGCAGATTGATTATGCAGATCACCCTTCTGTCGGTACGGACAAAACCGATTCCAATTAACAAAGATCAGTTTTTTAATCTTCCCCAAAATCAAAGCTTTTTTCTTTTCTTTTTTACAGTTAAATTATACATTATTATGAACTTTCAAATGTTTTCTGTAGCTCTGATAACTCCATATTTTACAGCAAGAAAGTATCAGATAAAGAGAAGACTACTTGTTCGAATTGTATGTTTGTGCAGTTACGTTATCTCACATTTCACAAATTTCGGTGGAGTTGTTGATCCTAATTATGATGAAAAGTTGTCTCCAAATTGATGACATAGGATTTTCAATTAAGTTGGATTTTAGCAGAAAGAACAAGGTCTAGTTCTTCTTCCACTAGCAGTATACACACCTCAACAATGGTAGAAAATTATCAGCAAACCCATTTCTGTGACTAAAAGCAGTACATGATACAAATGTAACAACAAAACCCTCAGAAAATGGCAAACATAACATAACCCAAAATTCAAAAACTTATGATAAAATATACAAAACAAACAGATACACAGCAATCCAAAAAGTAAAACAAGAACAGCAGCACCACTTTATCTATCAGACTGAAGCATAGAGATTTGGAACAAAAGAAAACCACTTGAAACCACAGCTACATTTGAGAGGCAAAGAGGGGCACCTGGGAAGCCAATGCCAAGTCCTCCTTGAAACCAAGTAATACAAGATCTCTGGCCAAGTGTAGCAGCAAATGCAGATCATTCCCTCATGCCAGAAGCAATAAACATGCTCATAGTTATGGTAACACACAGACACAAACTTCTTGCACATAAGATCAGGCAAACTCTGCACTTCCACCCAATTCCCATCTCCACCCAATTCCCACAACTTTATGCTCCTCGAGATTCCGTTGTTCCCAACCCCACCAACCAAATACAATTTCCCCGCTCCGTCACTCACCAATCGAACGAATGTGAGCTGACTCGGTAACCCCACAACGGGTTTTTCCCACCTTCCACTCCCCAAATCAAATATCACCACACAAAACGGTTCCGCGGTTGCAAAATACAAACCCCCTTTGAAAAAAACACCTTTTTGGTGGTGATTGTCGCCGAGAACCGGTCCAAAACCGTCGAACCGTTTCCAAGTTCGAACTTTTGAGTCATAAACAAAGGCGGAGTTTGTAGCGGCCTCAGAGCAGAGAACAAATATGGTGTACCCTGTTGGGGTTGTGACGAAAGTGAGATGCTCCAAGTGAAGAGAGAAACTTGGGTACTGAATCTTTCTAGAAGACTTGGCCAGAAGGTTGCACACTATCAAGGAGCACGATAGCGAATCGGAGAGGCAGAAGAGACCACCAGAGGAGACGAGAGTGGTGAGGGAAGGGAAACATTGCAGTGAAGAATCGGAGAGTGAGAGAGAGATGTTGCGCCACGTGCCGAGTGTGCAATCGTAGAGAGGGAAGTGGCGGTGGAATTGAGGGTGTGAGAGTAAGAGAAAGGAAGAGAAGGGTGAAGAAGACGAAGAAGAAGATGAAGAAGAAGAAGAGGGAAAAGAGTGTTTGGAAATGAAGGAGGGAGAGAATACGAGAGACCAGAAACCTTTGCAAGTGGATCTGAGATTCAAGAAGGTTTTGAGAGGAAGAAAGGAGAGGATGTATTCAAGGATTTCAGGTGGCAATTTGCTCCAAATTTTGGGATCCATTGGAGGAGAATGGGACATGATGAACATGTGTGTGTTCCTCTTCATCGGAGTTTACGAGATGTCTGGTTTTCGTGGAATATTTCACTATGTTGGTGTTTCATCTGAAAACAAATGTTGAAAAAAGCTTTGGGAATTGGAATTGACTCAATTTTTTATTTGGGTTGCAGAAAGGTGAAGTTTTGCACCCTTTGCCTTTGCCCATAGAAAGTGACTGCAAAACTGAACATAGTGACAGAAAGGAGAAGCAATAAACCATTGACTTGACTGGCTTGTGTTTAGAACATGGAACACGAAAATGGAGAAGTGCCTAATTCTATTCTTTATTTTCTGAGGAGATTTTCCAATTGATGAAGAATCACGAATACTCATAAATAACATTTATACTCATCAACAACATCCTCTTCTGTTTTTGTGATTTCTTGCTTTAATGAGTATGTTTTTTTTTCCATAAATATTTTTTTTTTTATAAATTTCAACACTTTTAATTGAATGTTTATTAAGAATTTATATTCTATTTAAAATTTTAATATTTTTAAATAAGTTTTTCTCATCAATTAAATAATATAACACTTTGAGTTTTCAAGCCAAACACCCTAGACTTAGATAACAAAAATAAGATGATATTTTTTTATAAAGCTAATTAGGATAAATACTTCACTTTTTTATTCTTTTTTATCCAAGTTTATAATACTTTGAAGACTATAAAATTAAACGGTCACATAATTTTAATTGATGTCAGCAATTCAATTAGAAAATATAAATATTTTAAACATTTAAGACAGAACAGTTTTTTTTATTAAAAACTCAATTAAAAATATTTAAATTTTAAAACTTTATTAAATTATTTTTTATTTTTTTATATAAATAATAAAAACTTAATTAAAAGATATAACAATTATAAATATTCAGAAAAACCCAATATTTTTGTAAACATTCAATTAAAAATATTTCAATATACAAGAAACTTAAAACTTAGAGAATTAGCTTTTTATTTTTACTATATATCTCTTTTCAATTACAATTTTATCATCTAAAAATCTCAAATCTGAATGTTTATACAAAAAAGAAAAAAAAACTCGACTTCAATGACTTTTATATTATTAATTTAATGATAATTTTTCTTATTTGTTCTCCTGCTTTCTAATATTTAAATAAAGAAAAGAAATTATTTGACACCGTTTGAGTGTAAAATAGTTTTTATGATGTTGATTATTTAACACTTTCTAAAAGCATAACTTTCAATCCAGATTGTTGAATAATATTGACAATTAAATAAGAATGGCTTAAAATTATAGAATATCATATGATTTTTTTTCCAAAATTAATATGTGTAATGATGAATTGCAACGTTCATTTATTATCTTGACAAATCTTGAAAAAAATGGGATGTCACTGTAAATGAAGGTTACGTTGTTCTTCAAACTGATAGTAGTAATTTACCCTCTTCTCCTTAGTAATAGAAGGAGTTAGTTTTGGTAACTCAAGGTTCAGATCTATGGGTTTATATTTAGTATCTTAGAAATTTAAGTGTGAGTTTAAGTTATATATATTGATTAGAAATGAGAAAGTAGAACAGTATATAAAGATAAAGATTCAGATATATTATGTGGTCTTGAAATTTTAAGTTGAAAATGATGTCATACCTTATGTGGTTGGACTCAGATCTTATTTGGTGTTTGTTCTCTTTAATAAAATTCTCTATGTAGACCTAATACTAACAATGTCGCAGAATTTAAGTTTTCAAATAGAATACTTACTGAAAAAAAAAATAGAAACTCTTTTCAAAAAATCTATTTATTAATCATTTCTAATTTTTCTCTTTCTAAAACACAAACATACTTTATTCTTGAACGTTTTTCGGTGCTGTGCTGGGTAATGAACCACTCGTACTAAAGTGATATCCTTAGAATTTTTGCAATATAAAATGGAATATATATAACGTTGTATATGTTTGAGCTTTCGGTAGATTCCATGCATGAAATATAGTAATTCCATACACAAGATTTTAACGTATTCCAATAACAAAGAATGGACTAATATACTAATTTAACAAAGATCACACTTTTTAACAGTGGAAAATTTGAAAAGGTGTAAAAAAGATAATTGAAAGAATATTGAAAAAGTCAATATTCTTTATTAAGAAAAATTGTATGTTGCATTAGGTAATCAAAACCAACATCCCAAGACTTTTCGAAATTTGAACAGAATATGTTAAAGTTGTATGTCTAAGCTTTCGGTAGAAGTTAAGATGAAAGTTGTATTTCAATAAGTTAACCATTTTTTGTTTAACAATAAATAAGTTCTTTTTGTGATTGAATTTAACTATTGAAATAATTTAGTGTAATAATCTTAACAAAATTTTGATTTGATAACTATATAAAATGACATAAAAGTTTTTGGTAATAAAATGAATGTGCTATTTTTATGATTAAATATGTCTCTATTTCTTAAATTTTGAGTTAAAATTAAAATTTATTCTTTTTGATATTTAAATTCTAAAAATAAATGAATATAATATCTTTATGCGTTTAATTTATCTTTTACCAGTTAAACACATTATAGGTTGTCATTTAAACGAAAAAATATCAAAAAGTATAAATAATTTAAATGTTTGTTTAAAATATCGTTTAACACGTCAAAACAATATAATATAATTGAATTGGTAAGACTATATATATATATATATATATATATATATATATATATATATTAAATCTTAAAGTTTAAAGATAAAAATATATCAAAATTTAGGAAAAAAAAATATTTTCACGTCAAAATTAAAAAGATATTTTATCTTGTTTAAAAAATAATAGTTATCTACTAATTATTCCATAGTAAAGTGTAATGGTGATTAGTTGTTTGTTGAATTTGAACGTAATCTTGGGGTTTTATTTGCAAGGCATCTTTTGGTGAGAGTTCATTGAATACAAAAGCTAAAATGAAGTTGATGGTAAGAAGATACTGATTCCCCATTGGAAGCCTTTAACTACTCACTTTTCTTTCATCTTCAACATAACCAATTCATTGATTAATTATAGTATATGCAGAAGATGGGGAGCATGATGAAGAGATGGTCCTTCAAGAGGCTCAGAAAGGAATCAATGAGGAAGATGAAGCTTCTGAGGTCTGCATTCAAGTTCAAGAACCTTTATTTGCCACTCTCCTTCATGGACTGCGTCATTTTTAAGATTGTTTTTGCGTTTGAGACTCTTATGTTGCTCTTCATGCTCTCTTCTTTTTACCTCTTTTGCGGCTGCACCTTCTAGTAATGCTTCGTGAATCACCACAGAAGCATTATTTTTTTTTTTTTCTAATACTTCTTGGTTAGATTCTAGCTGAATGTTAAATACAGAAAACTGTACCAGCTTGAGTTGTAAACTACGCCTAATACGTAGTAACTATACATGATATTAACTTTTGTCTGTAATAAGTGTTGAACAATAATTAAGGGTTCGCTTCACTGCATCCAATGATGAAATATACTGATAATTATTAAGGAATGTTTACAAAACTAATTATAAATAAGGTTTCTACTGACTTATAAAGTGCTGATAAGATATTTTTAACTATCCTTTAAATTGTTTGCACTTTGTCTCAAATGTCAGAAAAGAAAGTAGAGAAAAAGGTTTGCTTAGAGTTAGAGCATAATAAGTTGATGGTATGGTGGAACTTGAAGAGCCATGGATGGAAGCTTGTGATGATGAGCAAAGTTTGTTCCTGTGTGCATGCAAAGTAGGAGTATGAGATAGGAATTTAGATTCTGTACTGATTTTTCTGTTTTGTTTCTCTATTATACTTTTAAAATATACTAATGAACACTTATTTCAATGTTTTATAATATATTAAAAAAATTAAAGTACCAATATATTTGAGATATAGCAGAGAATAATACAAGAAAAATCAATAAAAAATTTAGACTCATGAAAAAGGAGCACAACACACTGAAATTATGACATAGGAGCATAAGGGTAGAATAGGGAACTTGGAGTTTAGTTAGAAAGATTGGATCCACTTCACTTGTGAAGTGGTGGAGCTAACACAATAAAAGGCTAGTGAGTTGTAATTTACATAATGATATACTATTAGATAATTTCTTTTAGTCTAATCTTTTGATTGTATGATTTTATCTTTTAATAAATAAAATATAGTCTATTTATTTAATGAAAAATTTAGTATATTTTTTTAAAATAACTATAACATGTTTCTTTTAACATTATTCTTACAAAGTTGTTTGTATTTTTTAAATTATTTTGTTTTAATATTTTTTTAATATTTTTCCTACAATATTTCTTTTTGAAATTATATTATTTGATAAAAATAAAAATATAAATACGTATGTATGGAAGTGCATATGTTTTCTTAGTTTCAATAATTTCTTTGACATCAATTTAGAATGCTATTTTTCTAGGATGATATCTTCACATGATAAATAAAAAATCGTTCCACAGCTAATTATATTATAATTATATATTTTCTAAATTAAATTATTAATATATCTTATATTTTTAAAATAAAATTGTCAAGTAGATGCTAATTTACAGGGTGTAAAATTCTCTTATCTTTTTTCCCTTTTTACTTTTCGGATTGCTAATTTGAAAGTTCATTACTCGAATGTAATGTTGCGGATTAGAACATAAAATAAGTATAAGAAAAAAAATATTAAAATTCAGAAAACAATAAATTGGATCCAATACAGAACGAGAACTAGTTATCAAGTAATCTAGCACTATTAATGTTTATAATTTTAACTTGTTAAAATTTGATACGTACTTTAGTTTTTGAATTTATGGAAAAAAAATAACAAACCACAAAAATATATCATTGAGAAATTAGATGATAGAGTGGAACTATCTAATAATTTATTGGTTAAAATACTCATTTGGTCCATGTTTTTGTTGGAAAATTTCAAATAGGTCCTAAGATTTTTTTTAGTCTCAATTAGGTCCATATTTTTGAAAATGTGTAACAATTAGGCCAATTCCGTTAGTATAGAGTTAACAGCGTTAAAGATGTGCCACGTGTCAGCTCCACATTTTTTTGAATTTTTTATTTTTTTTTTAATTTTTTTTTTAATTTTTTTTTAAATTTTTTTTAAATTTTTAATTTTTTTTTTTGAAAATTATACATGCCACGTGTCACATCAATATTGTGCCACGTGTCAAGTCAGTAAGGTGACACGTGTCAAGTTATTGTTTGAATCTCAATTTGGTCCATATATTTGTTATTTTAATTATATTTCAGTCCATTTTTT
>Ga0214543_1006810_pt1 | contig 20083 bp, 9 predicted proteins | sample CNSS2metaG_FD_160094 | JGI IMG/M metagenome (GOLD analysis project Ga0214543, IMG submission 160094) | Root nodule microbial communities from cowpea collected in UCLA plant growth center, Los Angeles, California, USA - CNSS2 | ecosystem: Host-associated > Plants > Roots > Nodule | place: USA...
TATTGTTATTTTTTTAAAGAAATTATATTATAACCTTAGAAGTTAATAAATATTACAAAATCAATTCCTATTATCAAAAATATTACATTTAAAAAAACCCGTGCGTTGCACGGGTAGAAAGACTAGTATGTAACAAACTTGTGTCACTCTCGATCAATCAGAAAATTAAAATATTATATATATATATATATATATATATGGAATTATTACAAGAAAATAATTTATTTAATACTAAATCAAATATTATTATAAAATGTATTGAAATTTTAAATAAATTTAATAAAATTTGATTAAAATGACTAATATAAAGGACTAAATTGGTCTAAAGTTTCAAAATTAACTAGTTTCAAAATTAACTGAAAGTTAAGGGACCAAAAACATAATTAACCCTTTTTAAATTAGTTCTTAATTAATTTAACTATCAATTATAATATTTTATTCATAAGAATGACTATTTTAGTGACTAATAAATTTTTATTTTATAAATTGATATCTAAATTGGTCATTATAATATGACTAACAATTTTTGGTTACTAAAATTAATTCTTATTAAGAGTTCTCTTATAATGAATATATATAATACTTGTATATTTTCTTTATATGAATTATTATATTAAAATCTCTAATTTCACGATAACAAGTGTATGTGCGATTATGTAGATTTAAAACTAAGTTAGTATAATACATTAATTAAATTAATATGATGATCTAAGATCAGCATATCTTTGGTAGATAGAATAAGAACTACTAAAAAAGAAAATATGAATAATTTTTCCAAAATGTAATTTATAATTAAATATTTTAACAAAAACAACTATTACACTAAATAATATAAATACATCGATCATTGGTTCCGGAAGCTTTGTTGATGTGTACGAGGTGGGACCTATAGATACACGTAGCGTGAGTAAGTTAATCTCTATTAATTTATAATTAAAATGGAAGGCTAAAGTTAACCTTCTCCCTTCTCAGTGCCTCGAATCTTCTGAACTGATACAAACGCGTAGTGTCTCTGTATATAAACATCTAAAGGGAGTTCTTTGAAAGTACATACTTTCAGATGACTCATTTGATGACAAGCTTTTGTTGGGCTGTGGACAGTGCCATAAGGAGTGAGACTGCGTCAAATTTGGGAGCATCCCCTGCCCACAGTTTTGCTTCGGTAGTGGACTATGCATTGAGAAGTAGTTCTGCTTCTGAACCAGATTTGGGAACGTCCCGTGTCCCCAGTTTTGGTTCGGGAGTGTTCTACGTGCGCGCTGAAGGGTCATCACCAGTGGGGTCCAATGTCACAGAAGATGTTATTAAAGGCTTACAATTATTCAGCAAAGCTGAGCTTGTAGCAGCGACCAACAACTTCTCGCTTGACAACAAGATTGGTGGTGGTGCTGTGTACATAGGCAAACTCCTTGATGGTCGTGAGGTTGCAATCAAGACGTGTGAAAAGACCTCAATTAAATCTAAATTGGCCTTCTTGTCTCGCCTACACCACAAGAACTTGGTTGGACTAGTTGGGTTCTGCGAAGAGAAAGATGAGAGGCTCTTAGTGTATGAGTACATGAAGAATGGTTCATTGTATTATCATCTGCATGAGAAGAAGAACGCGGAGAAGGGTAGCAGTGTGTTGAATGATTGGAAGTTGAGGATAAAAATTGCTTTGGATGTTGCCCAGGGAATACGATATCTTCATAATCATGCAATTCCATCAATAATTCACAGAAACATAAAGTCTTATAATATTCTTATGGATGCTACTTGGACGGCAAGAGTATCAGTATCAGACTCTGGATTGTGTTTGATGAGTTCAGAAGTTGACCGTGATCACCCACTTGGTTACGGTTTAAATGTATTGACGGGAAAGAGTGATGTGTATGGGTTTGGAGTTGTACTGCTGGAACTTTTAACAGGAAAGAGAGCTATATTCAAGTATGGCGAAGATGGAGGCATATTTGGAACTTTTATGAGTGTGGTGGACTTTGCAGTGCCTCGTATTTTGGCCGGAGAATTGGTTGAAATTTTGGATCCAAGGGTTGGACCACCTGATGTGGACGAGGTAGAGGCAGTTGAATTATTGGCCCATTTAGCTATCGATTGTGTGAATTGGAAAGGGAAAGATAGACCAACCATGGCTCACATTTCGTTCCAGTTAGAGAAGAGAGTTTCGTATTTTGAATCTATTCTTTAGAAATATAAGAGATATGTGCTTTTAGTCAAATTATTTTATTTTATTTTATTCACATATTTGATATATAATTAAAAATGTAATAAAATATCAATCTTAATAATATTTGAATTTTTATTTTTAAATTTCAATAATAAATAAATATATTTTTTATTTCTATATAAAAATACTTTTTATGTAAAAGAATATTAAAAATAAAGATAAATAATCGATTTAATAATCAGTATTGATTTATTTTAATTTTAATATAATAAAAAATTATGCTATAAAAAGTATTAATTTCGTTAATTTTATTTTTAATTAAAATATATGTACATAAATTTAAATTTTTTAATAATTTTATAAATATAAACTATATATTAATATTAATTTTGTTATTTAATATAAGTAGATATCTTGGGTTGGGTTGACAAATAAACTCATCTTGTAGGTATTGTTAACTCGTTCCCAACAATGAATTTCTGCATTTAATGGATATGGGAGAATCTCTGACCTTTTCAATTAGTTGCGGAGATGTACATATTTATCATGTCCTCGTACTTATCATAATCTCAATCTCCGTTTAAATTATTAAAATATTTATATTTATTTTCCTTATAAATAGAGTATATCTAGAGCTCAAGTAGTGTAGTTTTGAAGCGAGATCAAAGGCTTAGTCTGGCTGCGAAAGACGAGTATAAGGAACACACATGGTGGTGCGAATGAGAGTTTGTTGTTGGAAGAGAAGAATAAATGAAGTGTATTGCGGTAATTCTTAGAGTTGTCAAAATGGGTTGGAACTCGCGGGCCAACCCGGCTTACCACGGGTTCAGGCTAGGTTAGGTTGAAATTTTTTTACAAATTTCAATATGAGTTGGTTTTTAACCCAGCTCACCCAGAATCTGGCTCACCTGGGTTGAACCCGTGGTGAGCCACCGGCTCACCAACCTGTAAATAAAGGATCACACAATTATTTTTTGTTAAGTTAGATTTTGTATTTGGGTCATCTTAGGTTATTTTTTTAGCCAACACATAGATAATTTGTATTTTTGTGATTTTGATTTGTATTTGGATTGTATTAAAGTTTATTTAGATTTTAATTAGAATGACAATCTACTTTTGACTAATAAAAAATAAAAAAAAATCGTATTTTTTGTAATTAAGTGAATTTGTGAGTCAACTTGCTTAACCCACCAACCAGCGGTGGGCCGGGTCGGATTGAAATTTTTTTAACTTGTTAATTAATGAGTCGGGTTATGTTAATTCACTAAATCAACACGTGATAGGTCAAGCCAGATCAAACCAGATTATCCATTTTGACGGCTCTAATAATTATCACAGGCGAGAGGCATCATCATGAAAGCATGAAAAGCGAGAGGCATCATCATGAAAGCATGAAAGGTAGGTGCACTAAAATGAAGTTGCAAGAGTTTGGGATTACTTAGAAGGAGAGAGATTATAGTACGAGAAAAAGAAAAAAAAAAAGGCCGATATCAAAAATAAAAGCCCAAAATCTTCTGCACTTCCTCATTTAGCAAGGCTCAGAAAATGAAAATGAAAAAAGGAATTGCCACGTTATGCGCGTGTGTTGAAATGAGTCAAAAAGATCATTTTCGTTTATAATTAAAGTGGATGACTAAAGTTAACCTTCTCCCTTCTGATTGCCTCGATCCTTCTCAACTGGTACGCCTAGTGTCTAGGTATATAAACATCCAAAGGGAGTTCTTTTGAAAGTACATACTTTGTCATGGCTCATTTCATGGGTGATGCAACAAGTTTTTGTTGGGCCGTGGACAGTGCCATAAGTAGTGAGAGCGCCTCAAATCTGGGAGCATCCCCTCCCCATAGTTTTACTTCGGTGGTGGACAATGCATTGAGAAGTAGTTCTGCTTCTGAAGCAAATTTTCTCCCCAGCTTCACTTCGGAGGAGGACAATGTGATAAGGAGTAGTAATGGAGAAAGAACAGACGTGCGCGTTGAAGGGTCATCACCAGTGGCGTCCAATTACACAGAAAATGTTGTTAAAGGCTTCCAATTATTCCGCAAGGCTGAGCTTGTAGCAGCGACCAACAACTTCTCACTTGAGAACAAGATTGGTGGTGGTGCTGTGTTCATAGGCAAACTCCTTGATGGTCGTGAGGTTGCAATCAAGAGGGGACCAAAGAGAAAGACCCCATTTGAGTCTGAATTGGCCTTCTTGTCTCGCCTACACCACAAGCACTTGGTTGGACTAGTTGGGTTCTGCGAAAGGAGACATGAGAAGCTCTTAGTGTATGAGTACATGAAGAATGGTTCATTGTATAATCATTTGCACGAGAAGAAGAATGTGGAGAAGGGTAGCAGTGTGTTGAATGATTGGAAAATGAGGATAAAAATTGCTTTGGATGCTGCCCGGGGAATACAATATCTTCATAATCATGCAGTTCCATCAATTATTCACAGAAACATAAAGTCTTCTAACATTCTTATTGATGCTAGTTGGACGGCAAGAGTATCAGGGTTTGGATTGTGTTTGATGAGTTCAGAAGTTGAGCGTCACCAACAAATAGAAGGAAACGTTGGATACATTGACCCTGAGTACTACGGTTTAAATGTATTGACGACAAAGAGTGATGTGTATGGGTTTGGAGTTGTACTGTTGGAACTTTTAACAGGAAAGAGAGCTATATTCAGGTATGGCGAAGATGGAGGCAACCCAGGGACAATATTTGGAAGTTTTAGGAGTGTAGTGGACTTTGCGGTGCCTCGTATTTCGGGCGGAGAATTCATGGAAATTTTGGATCCAAGGGTTGGACCACCTGGTGTGGACGAGACAGAGGTAGTGGAATTGTTGGCCCATATAGCTATCAATTGTGTGAACAGGAAAGGCAAAGATAGACCATCCATGGCTCACATTTTGGTCCAGTTAGAGAGGAGAGTTTCGTATTTTCAATCTATACTTTAGAAATAAATATAAGAGATATATGTATGTTTAGTCAAATTTTAACTTTTGTTTTATATATATTTATGTATTTTATATATAAAGTAAAATATAATAAAACATCAATCTTAATACTATTTGAATTTTTATTTTTAAATTTCAATAATAAATAAATATATATTTTTAATTTCTATATAAAAAGATTTTTAAAAATTGAAATCTTGTCACCATCCAACTAACGTGTGCTAACAGCAATCGGTCCTATCCTTTTGAGGTTTATTTCTTAGCGAGTGAATTTACTGTGATTTTAAAGCATGTGAACAAGTAGGCTTTTACGAAAACATTCTGCAGTTGCGGCCTAACCGGAGAAAAGAGCTTGTTATTAGATTAGAGCTATTTATATTATTAGTTACATGTTTTCATACATAAAAAAAACTAATTCTTCTTTAATGGAACAAAATACATAAAAATTTAGCCTAACAATATAACTATGTATATCTATTAAAGAGGATCTGGTTTAACTAATCCAAGTTATTGCAAATTTTCTAACCACATGAAAAATTAAACCTAAATCTATTCATGTCTGTTTTGTATATGATTCAGAAAATAGTGGAGAACTAGTCTCATACTTTTTTAAATTTTAATTTTTTATAGATCATACATAGATTAAGTTATTAATTATAAATGTCATTTATTTTTAAGAATTATAAAATACTTATATAAACTTAACTCAGTTAGTTCAATTATTAAAAGATATATTTAAAATTATTTTCGTTTCTTACTTTTTTTTAACTTATTCAAACATTTTTATTTTTCATTCTAACCTCTCTCTTTTTCTCTCTGTCATTAGGAAAATAAATTTTATATTTAAGTTAACATACTAATTAGTAGCAGGAAAATTATAGAAAAAACGTGTTTTGAAACCAAGTGCAAAATACACTAAAAGAAGTATATGTAATTTATGGTTGAAGGTAAGATTAATACTGTTCTTCTTAAAGACTTTGTTTTATAATAAAGCGTATGAGTTATCCTATATTATCTTCGAAGTTTAATAGTACGAAAATAAATATTTTGAAAAATTTAATAAAGTTACTAAATAGAATAATTTTTTAAATTTTTTATAAAAATTATAAAAATAAAATTTTAAGATTTTCCTTTTTAGAAAATAATTATTTATTAAAATTTATCAAACAAAAATTTATCAAATTATTATTATTTTTCTGGTAAATATTGAAATGAAAGTTTAGAAGTCAACTTGTGGGATTTTCTTAATTGATCTTTGTTAATCATAATCCTTCTTTTATTCTTTTATTTGTCAAAATGGATCAGTGTTAATAATCTGTTTCATTTTAAATTGCGGCAGGGGACTAGTAGTTGTATTTGGGGCTGACATCTCCTGGAGCTTTGCCTATATTGGACAATGCTGAGGTATCACTTGACTACCTTGCTAACATTACTCAAAATTGTTCAATCCACTTCATAAGTTAGGGTGTTGAGTTCTCCTTATCATGGCACGCTTGTGGGTATTTTTATATATATATACTCATAAAAATAAATTTATTTTTTTCTAATAAAAGAACAAATAAAATTTTAGCCTAACAATATAACTGTGGATATTTATTAAAGAAATGTAGTTTAATTAATCGAATAAGATATCCAAATTATGTAAATTTTCTACCAACATGCAAACCTAAACTTAATTTTATTATATAATATTTTGTATCATTATAAGAAATTTTTATATAATAACTAATTTTAGTGACAAAAATAATTAGCTATTATCGTAACTAACTTATATATAAAGTTATAAACTAAAAATTATTGGTAATTAAAATATTTTAAAATAGTCTATAAATTGATCATTAATATTAAATACTAAGGTTTTGGTTATCAAAATAACTGGTCTCTAAATTAGTCATAATTAGTGACCAATTCTTTTAGTAGTTAAAACTTTACTCGATATTAAAAAAGTGAGTTTGGGAGTGTAAATTTAAGTGAATATAAAGAAAAAATAGAAATGATGTGATGGATATGATAAATAAATAAAATAACTTAATTGATAAGAAAATAAGATTACTGGTTTATCTTTATATATAAAAGTAATTTAAATTAAATTATATATACTGTAAATTATATTATAATGAAATATCAGTTATTATTAAAATGGAAAAAGAGCATTGATAAAATTATGATTTTTAGAAATTAAAATGGAATAAAGTTTTGAAAAATAAGTTAAAAGAAATTAAGTAATAATTTGACATTATGAAATTATTTTAAATTAATTTGTAGTAGTTTAAAATAATGAGTAAATACAAATATAAATACAACACTCACCTTTATTTTCATGCTACAGTACATTAATAGAAAGAAAGAAAGGCTTATAGAACAATTTACTCTGATGATCATATTAGAGACTAATTTAAAAATTATGTTAATTAATAATAATTTTAATTTATAAATATATTTTTAAATCGGTTATTATAATGATTAATTATTTTTTGTTATTAAAATTTATTATTATTTAATTTTTTTAGTGTATGATTAAGAAAATTGCATAAAACTAGTCTCATATACTTTTTATATTAGTTTGTTATATATTTTTTATAGATCATAGATTAAAATACTAATTATAATTATCATTCATTGAAGAATTAAAATAAATTCCTTAACTCATATATACTTCAATTTTTGTTGTCATCTATGACAGTTTTCCTTATAAACATGTGCTTAATTGATGTGTAAAATAAATTTATTTGGTAATAAAGAAAAATACTATTATTATTATTATTACTAACGTAAACACAGGCGCTATCGCGCCTGTGTGTTTAGAGTTTAGGGAAGAATAATTATTGATAATTAAAGAGGAAGAGAAAAAGCAGAAACATTCGATTTTATAAAAAGTTTGTAGAAGTAACGGTCAATTTTTAAAAATTTAATAAATTATTATATTTAAAGGGTAAAATTAGTATTTTAAAATGTGAACACGAAAAGAAGAATTTCTTTTATATATTGTTATAGATTATTTGAAATATATATATATATATATATATATATATATATATATATTATTGAGTGTAAAAATTAATGAGATTATAATTATAAAAATATATATATAATTTTATAATTTAATTACAGATAATTTTTATTTATTCGTAGATTATTTTTAATTATTTATTTTAAAAAATGCTTAAACTAAAGAAATGGTTAAATAAAAAATAATTAAAAATATTATTTTAGAGTAAAAATTTAAAAAATGTGAACACCAAATAGATGATTTTATTAATAATATAAATTGTATTTTTATAATTTTAATAATAATAATAGTAATAATAATTATTATTATTATCTAAAACGCATCCGTTTGTAGATTTAAATATAGATAAAATTTTCAAAATTATTATTATTAATTATTTGAAATATGTAATAAAAACACGTTAATATACCGGCTGTCAACAAACTTAACGCCAAAATTCTTAATTGACTTATCTTAAATTATTTTATATTTTTAAATAAAAATATTATTTTATTCATATCGGTTGCGTGTTGAATAAAAAATTGTGTCTGTTCTCGTCCAAAAAAGAAAGGTCCCTCTCCTTTCTTTATGTTACAAGGAGTTAACCTTCTCCCTTCTCATTGCCTCGAACCTTCTCAATTTTTATATTAAATACATCATTCATTGGTTCTGGAAGCTTTGTTGACGTGTAGGAGGTGAGACCTATAGATACACGTAGCGTGAGTGAGTTAATCTCTATTAATTTATAATTAAAATGGAAGGCTAAAGTTAACCTTCTCCCTTCTCATTGCCTCGAATCTTCTGAACTGATACAAACGCGTACTGTCTCTGTACATAAACATCTAAAGGGAGTTCTTTGAAAGTACATACTTTCAGATGACTCATTTGATGACAAGTTTTTGTTGGGCTGTGGACAGTGCCATAAGGAGTGAGACTGCGTCAAATTCGGGATCATCCCCTGTCCATAGTTTTGCTTCGGTAGTGGACTATGCATTGAGAAGTAGTTCTGCTTCTGAACCAGATTTGGGAACGTCCCGTGTTCCCAGTTTTGGTTCGAGAGTGGACTATGTGATCAGTAGCAGTGATGGAGAAAGAACAGATGTGCGCGCTGAAGGGTCATCACGAGAGGCGTCCAGTGTCACAGGAAATCTTGTAAGAGGCTTCCAATTATTCAGCAAGGCTGAGCTTGTAGCAGCGATCAACAATTTCTCACTTCAGAACAAGATTGGTGGTGGTGCAGCGTACATAGGCAAACTCCTTGATGGTCGTGAGGTTGCAATCAAGAGGGTTGAAAGAATGATCTCAATTAAATCTAAATTGGCTATCTTGTCTCGCCTACACCACAAGCACTTGGTTGGACTAGTTGGGTTCTGCGAAGAGAAAGACGAGACGCTGTTGGTGTACGAGTACCTGAAGAATGGGGCGCTGTATGATCATTTGCACGAGAAGAAGAATGTGGAGAAGGGTAGCAGTGTGTTGAATGATTGGAAAATGAGGATAAAAATTGCTTTGGATGCTTCCCGGTGTATAGAATATCTTCATAATTATGCAGTTCCATCAATTATTCACAGAGACATAAAGTCTTCTAACATTCTCATTGATGCTACTTGGACGGCAAGAGTATCAGATTTTGGATTGTCTATGATGAGTCCAGAACCTGACCGTGATCACCGACCAATGAAGGCAGCAGGAACCGTTGGATACATTGATCCTGAGTACTACGGTTTAAATGTATTGACGGCAAAGAGTGATGTGTATGGACTTGGAGTTGTACTGCTGGAACTTTTAACAGGAAAGAGAGCTATATTCAAGTATGGCGAAGATGGAGGCAGATTTGGAACTTTTATGAGTGTGGTGGACTTTGCAGTGCCTCGTATTTTGGCTGGAGAATTGGTGAAAATTTTGGATCCAAGGGTTGGACCACCCGACGTGAATGAGGCAGAGGCAGTGGAATTAGTGGCCTATATAGCCCTCCATTGTGTGAATTTGGAAGGGAAAGATAGACCAACCATGACTGACATTGTGAACAATTTAGAGAGGGCTTTGGCTATTTGAGAGAGTAGCCATCATAGCATTTCCAGTGGCTCTATCTCTGTTGTTTCCGAATGATAAAAGTTCAGCCCCGGAAAAGGGGACAAAATATTGAAAATTTTGTGAATTCTTATTCATTTTTCTCAATTCCATATCTTCATTCATTCTTTCCATTATGGGTATTCCGTGCCTGTTAAGATTTAGAGTATATTATGCTGTGATTTGTAGATTGTAGAATCTCAGAAACTTGCCTATTGCCTAGCAGAATAAAAGAGCAGTTATTGCAAGAAACAAGTAATTAAGAATTAGAAGATTGTGGATTGTTATGTAAAAGTATTTATGATAGACATGGAGTGGGAGAAGGAATAAAGCGAGATTCTTGGGGGGTTGAGTTGAGGAGGATACGGAAAGATAGGGATGAGTTGGGGAGCGAAAAGGGGAAGAGGAGAGGAAGTAGGAAGGAAGAAAAGAGACGAGATAGCAGTGGGAAACAGAAAGAGAGAGAGAGAGACGAAAAAGGAAGAGATAGTTCTTGTTCGATCTTGATCAGCTCATCTCGGTAAGGTCAGGATCAGAACAATAATACTTGTGTATTTTTTTATATGAATTATATTTAAAACTAAGCTAGTATAATACATTAATTAAATTAATATGATGATCTAAGATAAGCATATCTTTCGTAGATAGAATAAGAACTACTAAAAAAGAAATATAAATAATTCTTTTCAATAAATATAAATAATTTTTCCAAAATGTAATTTATAATTAAATATTTTAACAAAAATAACTATTATACTAAATAATATAAATGAAAAATGATTTTTTGACTATTAAATTTTAACAATTTTTTCTTATCATCTTCTAAATGATTTTCTATTTTGCTGCTGAACCCAACAAAAAGAAGGCATTTATGACGTTGTCTCATGTACTAGAATATATAATCGTTATGACCTTAGCACTAGTGCAGATTGTAAATTTAGTAAAAAGTTCAATCGCCAAGTAGAAAAAGTATCAGAGTTATATGATAAAAACTATCTGTCCATTTCATTTTAATTTGCAAGAGAAAGTGTGTGTGTGTATCTGCGCTTTCATCAGTTGAGATGAGAAGGTGCGAGGTAAGGCAAGGGAAACCTCCCTCTCCACCAACCATTCCTAGCCAATTCAAATTCCAATTATCTCAACAAATTCAAACTATTAACAATTAAAATCACTGTTAATTATCTCCACGTGTAATAATAAATATTACTTTGACCGTTGAATTAATAATTAAGCAAAATCTTATTGCAGAGGTAAAAAAAGTTGATTGGAAGAGAGCTTACAGAGAGTCCTTAGTTAGTAGAGGTTAGTTATTGATAAAGCTTATACTTAGTAAAACTATTATTTCAATTAGTTTATAGTCTTTTTAGTTGAAAAGCTTGTGACCTATTCATAATATTAAATAAAATATACTTTTTATAGTAATTTGTAATATTTTTTGAAACGTCATTAGGGGTGGTGTTTTTTAAAAGGATTTTATTTTATTCACTCTCCACTCATAAGACGTGATTTTTTTACTAAATAAGATATTAATGATCATAAAAAAATAAACTTACTTTATTTTTCTTTTTTATTATTATTATTATTATTATTGGCCCATATAGCTATCAATTGTGTGAACAGGACAGGGAAAGATAGACCATCCATGGCTCACATTTTGGTCCAGTTAGAGAGTAGAGTTTCGTATTTTCAATCTATACTTTAGAAATAAATATAAGAGATATATGTATGTTTAGTCAAATTTTAAATTTTATTTTATTCATATATTTTATATATAATACTCCGTTAACGGTGTTACAAAACAGAACCAAATAAAACACGAATTGTCAGAATGAGAACCATTTTAAACATTCGGTAAACATGATGACCATTTTAAACATTCTATCAAAATTTAAGCCTTAATTATAAATGTCATTTATTTTTAAGAATTATAAAATAGTTATATAAACTTAACTCAGTTAGTTCAATTATTAAAAGATATATTTAAAATTATTTTCGTTTCTTACCTTTTTTTAACTTATTCAAACATTTTTATTTTTCATTCTAACCTCTCTTTTTTTTCTCTCTGTCATTAGGAAAATAAATTTTATATTTGTGTTAACATACTATCTAACAAATCAGTGCATATCTAACAAACCAATTGTTGAAGACTTACAATTATTCAGGCAGGCTGAGCTTGTTAGCGACCAACAATTTCTCAATTCACAACAAGATTGGTGCTGGAAGGCTGGGTGTTGTGTACATAGGCAACCTCGTTCTCGTTGATGGTCGTGAGGTTTCGATCAAGACGGGTGAAAGTATTGACAAACAAGTTCAATTACGGAGAAATACTCTCTATATTTAGATTTGTTGTATCTTGCAATGAAGCACTATATGGTTCTTTTATAGGCCTTTGGACATGATCATTTAACTATATTCATTAAATATAACTACTATGTAACTCACAATTAATGAATTCTATTGCATGTTTAATCAATGTAGACCCACTCTCAACCTTTTGCAATCTCCTCGACAATTAATATAGTAACTTCCAACTACCCACATTTAAGTTTACCCAACAAAAACTCCCGTAAACTTAAATGTTCTTCTTATGCTTCATTCTGACTATCATCTTATTGTTCTCTAATAGAGAAGATGCCAGCGGCTTTATAAACATATCTGCAGCTTGTGCTCGACATTTGACGTGCTCCAACTCTACATTTCCTTCTTTCACTTGTTCTCAGATGAAGTGAAATTGAACATCAATGTGCTTGCTTCTCTCATTATTGACTGGGTTCTTTGCCAATTAATGACCGACTTGTTATCACCTCGGATCACAGTCTCCTTTTCTTGCTTCAATTCCAATTTGCTTAGAAGGTTTCTAAGGCAAACTACACGGGAGACACTCCAGGATGCTGCAACATACTCGGCTTCTCATGTTGACAGAGGTCCAATAGGTTGTTTCTTTGAAACGCAGATGAACACTGTGCTTCCCATGAAAAATACATATCTAAACGTGTTTTTCCGATCATCAACATATCCACACTAGTCGCTGTCTGAATTGAATAGCCAACTAATCGGTAATCATGTATCCTAATATTCGTAAGGCCTTTGACAGTGGATCCTTTCACAGGTTGTACTTTGTCTGTTTAAGGTCGTCGCTGACTTCCACGTTGACGTAGGGCATAATTTTGGCGCCAGCAATGACACCAAATTAATGGTTGCTGATCACCCAGAAGGGACGGTGTAAGAAAGATACTTTGGTGTGGGTCTCTTTCCTTGGAGTAGGAAAAGGGTTAAAAGTTTCACTTTCTCAACTTCTAGTAGGGATGTAGCTGCAACTCCATGTTTTACTTTGGCACTAAACTAAGCTAGTATAATACATTAATTAAATTAATATGTTGATCTAAGATCAGCATCTCCTCTTTGGTAGATATAAATAATTTTATCAAAAAACAACTATTACATTAAATAATATAATTAGGGCGGTATATTTTTTTTTAAAAAAAAAAGGGATTTTCGTGTAGATTCAATATAAACATATAATCAAAGGATGGCTAAAGTCAACCTTCTCCCTTTTCATTGCCTCGAACCTTCTCAACTATAATACGCGTAGTGCCTCTGTATGTAAACATCCAAAAGGAGTTTTTGGAAAGTACATACTTTCATATGGCTGATTTCACTGCGGATGATGCAACAAGTTTTGGTTGGGCTGTGGACAATGCCATAAGGAGTGAGACTGCGTCAAATTTGGGAGCATCCCCTGCCCATAGTTTTGCTTCGGTAGTGGACTATGCATTGAGAAGTAGTTCTGCTTCTGAAGCAGATTTGCACCCCAGTTTTGGTTCGAGAGTGGACTATGTGATAAGGACTAGTAATGGAGAAAGAACAGGTGGGCGCGCTGAAGGGTCATCACCAGAAGCTTCCAATGTCACAGAAAATGTTGTTAAAGGCTTCCAATTATTCAGCAAGGCTGAGCTTGTAGCAGCGACCAACAATTTCTCACTTGACAACAAGATTGGTGGTGGTGCTGTGTTCATAGGCAAACTCCTTGATGGTCGTGAGGTTGTAATCAAGAGGGGTCAAAAGGCCTCAATTAAATCTAAATTGGCCTTCTTGTCTCGCCTACACCACGAGAACTTGGTTGGACTAATTGGGTTCTGCGAAAGGAGACATGAGAAGCTCTTAGTGTATGAGTACATGAAGAATGGTTCATTGTATGATCATTTGCATGAGAAGAAGAATGTGGAGAAGGGTAGCAGTGTGTTGAATGATTGGAAAATGAGGATAAAAATTGCTTTGGATGCTGCCCGGGGAATACAATATCTTCGTAACCATGCAGTTCCTTCAATTATTCACAGAAACATAATCTCTCCTAATATTCTTATTGATGCTACTTGGACGGCAAGAGTATCAGTATCAGACTTTGAATTGTGTTTGATGAGTTCAGAAGTTGACCGTGATCACCCACTTGGATACGGTTTAGATGTATTGACGGGAAAGAGTGATGTGTATGGGTTTGGAGTTGTACTGCTGGAACTTTTAACAGGAAAGAGAGCTATATTCAAGTATGGCGAAGATGGAGGCATATTTGGAACTTTTATGAGTGTGGTGGACTTTGCAGTGCCTCGTATTTTGGCCGGAGAATTGGTTGAAATTTTGGATCCAAGGGTTGGACCACCTGATGTGGACGAGGTAGATGCAGTTGAATTATTGGCCTATTTAGCTATCGATTGTGTGAATTGGAAAGGGAAAGATAGACCAACCTTGTCTGTCATTTTGGTCCATTTAGAGAGGAGAGTTTCGTATTTTGAATCTATACTTTAGAAATATAAGAGATATGTATTTTTAGTCAAATTTAAAATTTTATTTTATTCACATATTTTATATATAAATAAAAATGTAATAAAATATCAATCTTAATAATATTTAAATTTCAACTAGTAACTTCTAAATAAATATTTAAAAATTTGGATACATGCAACAACATTTTTCACACATAAACTGTAAAGGTCCAACCAAAAAGGCTTCAGTGGCTCAAAAATCAACAAATTTATTCGTCCAAAATTTCCTAAAATTTCAACTTCGGAAACACTCAAGATGTATAAATGTCTATTCTTCCTAGTCTAGGATTAAAAAATGTATGGAACCATAAAAAGCACATTAAACTTACATCAGATATATCCACATTGAAAGGGAAGAAAAATAATGTAATCAGAGTGACAAAAAGGGGTAATCATTTGATTCGAGAATATCTTTGTCTTCGATCATCCACTTCATTCATCCAATCAGAGAGCCATAAAAGTCCATTGTACCCATAAGATGTAGCAGCAACAAGTATGATCAAAATAAATACAAAAAGAAGAAGCCGCTTCGCTCCGGAAATTATTTTCTGTTCAATGATTACATTCTCAGGTGGGTTAGCAAAGAAAAAGACAACTGAAACTTAAATATAACTCGATGGTTAAGAAAAGAGTAATGATATTTTGAAACACATTACATTCATTTAACACAGTGTAGGAGTAAAATAATCATTAAAAAAAAGTGAACTTTTGTATTTATAAAATACAAGAAAGTATGAACGATGGTGAAAGATACCGTCAAATAAGTGTAAAAAAATATGATTCCTCTTAAGAAAGGTAAACATTACTTGAAGTTTTGATGTTTCCTTGGATTCAAGAACCCGTTCCCTCCTTTTTCTTCGCTTTCGAACTGATTTATCTGCATCTTGATCTTGTACCTTCAATAATTACTAAAGTATTAGACACTGCCACAGCACATCTCAATAAAAGGAACATAATTTAGAAATTTGAGTAGATAGTTTATGCACTGACAGTGTGAAGTATCATCAAATCAGAAATAGACGTATGTGGTATGTTTATTAACTTTTATATCGTATTGGTTGAAATTTCAATTTTAGAACCTTTGATTTCTTATGTATGCATCTATGTAGGGGTATTGTCAATGGTATAAAATGAGGCTAACATTCTCATAATGTAATGAACGTATAATATTTATAGTTTATGCACTGACAATTTGTTTCCGCAAAATAAATGTGTATATGGCACAATAATTTCTTATTTATAGTTTATGCACTGACAATTTCACTATTTCATTATTCTTTTTTTCTTCCCTCTCTTAAAGGAGAAAGTATCATATTTGTAATTTGATGAAACAACAGAGCATCCAAAAATACACACACTACTTTTTGCCAGACATCAATATCTATATGTATTTTTGATTTGGTATATAACTCTAACTTTGTCATGATATTTATCAAGACCATAAATGACACTGCAAACACGAAGATGCCTGTACAAAAGGAAGAATTCTATAAGTGTGAACAAACCTTATAAATAAAGTATAAAAAGGATTATAGAGTATGTGTGGAAAGTTCTGACAGAATCATGATTACCTCGGTAACCCTAGGTTTACGCAATTGTAGCTCTGACTCAACAACCTGCACTTTACTCTTACAATCAGAATTGCAAGGAATTAGTCCAATTCCAAATTGATTTTTTGGTGTATCCCTTGGATGGCAACCCATAACATGATACGCTGCTTGAACATCTTGACAAACCCACTCCTTTTTCAGTGTATGACATTTGCAGCGAACTGTGACCTGTGAAGAATGATCCATATTTTTAGAAGTCGAATTGAATCAACAATAGGTGTATTCATTTGTTTAGAATGCAGTAGCAAGAAAAGAAAACTAGTACAAAAACATCGCTTGAGCTAATTGTGTTATAACTATTGAGTCATGTAGTACCTTTTTACAGCATTTCTCTGCATTTGTGCACTCACCAGGATGGCAAGTCTCTGGGCATAGATGCGTACAATTTGGCAACTTTCTGCAAACCATGAGAAAAATAGGGCTGTCATATAATTTTACTAACCAATTAATAGAACAAGAAACAAGGAAGAGAGAGGAACCAAAGTCTAACAGAGATTTAAAACTTACAGTTGAATTCAAGGGCTAAATAAACTAGATTTTAAAAAAAAATTGCTAGTCTCTAATTACCTATGACATGGCCCACCACATGAACGGACGGTCTCTTGATCCTTTGCAGATAAGCTATTGTAATATATACACTCAAACACATGAACCATTGCACCGCAGTGACATGACCGCTTAATGAGCACCTTGCATGGAGGACAGTCTCCAGGATGGCATGACCGAGGGCAATGGTGTGGACATGCAGGCTCTCTTTCCTGATCGATGCAGTTAACACATCAAGCAACAAACTATCAGTTCTAATTTTGAAAGCATACAGGAGAGTTTCTCAATTTTACACGGGAAGACAAATGAGAAACTTCATTGAGCATAAATCCAGTGATAAAACATAGAGATTACATCATAAATGACAAAGGCACCAGAGCAATATAAATAGTAAAATGAAATGGACTAATGGAATTAAGGAGGATCTAACACCTTTTGGCAAGAAAGATAACAATCTTCACATGGTTCACTTCCTCGTAATTGGTTATCCAAGGCATGGCAGGTTTTTGTACAATAATGATTGCCACATGGTAGAGGATTACCACATAAATTTTCACAGGAGAACTGTGATTTATCAGAGCAAACCATCTGACAGTAGGGTGAAAAGAAAACAGGAACTGTATTAGCAACAAAAAAGAAGTTGCTTTTGGGCAAAATAATCAAATATTGCATGTGGAAGTTCATATAGAGCTTTGAAGATAAGCAAAACAAACCATTCTGTCAGCTCCAATGTGTTGTCCAACACATGATCTCCACACAAGTTCAGGGCAAGGAGGGCATGGAGTGCCAGGAACACCTTCACTTTGTTGTATAATCTTCTTTTTCTTTGGTTTCAGAGTAAATTCTGGATTAGGAGGAGGCTTAGGACCATGACACCTTCACAAAGACAAGAGTTGAGGAAAGATATTACCCAAAAGTTAAATGTATGGACTGGTTGTTAACTCGTGTGATACTAGATTCTAATGAACCACATGCATTACTATGTCAAGACTCAAGAACATGAGTACAGACCACTGAATCTTTGTTTTAGGACTTTCAATTCATGCTAAATGCTCAAAAAATCCAAAGTCCTAACACACAGGCATTAATTTTATCATAAATAAAGAGAAATTTCTATCAAACCTTAATTTGCATGCATGGCCACATTGGTACTCATTGGCACAAGGTAGCCGACAAGGATGGCAGGCTCCATAATGGCATTTATGTGGCTACACAAAAACATAAGTTGTTAACATAAAAATAAAAAATATGAACCAACAAAAATTAAGAATACACTTCCTTTCCGTAAAACTAAAGAAAATATAAGTATAATAATGATATCTATGGATAGTTTTCTAATCATTCAGATTTATAGAAAAGCAACACTAGAAATTCGCCATGAATATATACAGGATATTTCTTTTATAAAAAATAATTGTATACTGAAATGTAATCCTCCATTTTTAAATAACTGTACCAAGCATTGAATGACATCAGCTTTATTATTTAATGGAAAATTTCAACACCAGAAACGGTTACAAATAGAACAGGAAGCTCTATTTCATTCAAATAAAAAGCTCTATTTCGATTATGGAATTTGTGAAGAAATCCAAGAACATAATAATACTCAAGAAAGTATATTCTATTGTACAGACTTATAATTGCTCTTTTACAAAATTAAAAATTTAAATTTAGTAATATACACAGCCCGATTTTTTAATAAATAAATCTGTAAAATTTTATTTGAAAGCAAGAGCAAAGAATACTTGAAGCTACAACTGGTGTTAGATTGAAGAAATATGAAAGACCTAAAGCTACAAATTAATAAATCTTTTTATATCAGTTAAAAAGCAAAGCTAAACTCATGACTTGTAATAAGAGAAAATAACAGTGATGAAATAGGGATAGCAACAGGTAACACGTCATATAAATGGTTATACGCAAACCAAATGAAAAGGCCGTATGACAGAAACCTGCTCCAAACTCATTGAAAATACTCTACAATATCACAGGCCTGTCTTGGTAGAAAATGATCATACTATAAAATGATAATACTTCAAGTTAAATCCATTAAATTAGAGATTATATTAAGGATAAATAGACAAATTTATACTTCATATGATTAACTTCTGCTCAAATACTAAGGATCTCATCTTAATATTTGAAATCAGCCACAATGTTGAGAATTAGATACTCGTGATGATTTTGATGAGATAAGCTTCTTTACATAAAATTTTAAATGTCAAATGCACATTTTATCTTTGACAGTAAGCACAACTTCAAATTTTAAACCTCACGGAGAACCAAATCTTATTATCTTTTCCGACTTTCACTTATATTCCAATTATAAAGATTATTTGTCTGTTATATCAAGAGCACAACCATGAATAGGAGACCACGGATCAAATCCCAAGAACATAATGGGAAATTAAAATTATTTCATTTTAAATCTCTAAAAGGTTTGATAAACCACAGTAGAATGGGGATGGACACCCTATTAAATATATCATATTACCATTAAGAGAAAAAAGAGACATTGTTTTTTCTAAATTATTTTCCTCTACCATAGCTTCAGCAGACTATAAATTCAGTTTATCTCTGATTGAAAATGTAAACGCCTGAGTAAAAACAAGTAATATCAAATGGTACCTTGCAATTTGACGCATGCCGACATAAAGGAGGTATAGGACATCGTTTGGGACATCTAGGAGGTTTTTGGTCCATTTCCGTACCACAAGGAACCTGGTAGAAAATCCACCACTCAGCACAATACATTTCAGGCCAGTTTTACTAAAAATTGAAGAAATCCAAGCACATAGGATCAAGTTCCAGAATATCATATTGTTAGAATTATTACCTATACCTATTGTATCATTAACCCTATGTGTAGGGTGTTGAGTGTGGGAAACTACCTACTGCCATATCTACTGTTGCATGTAATCATGCCTAGTATCTTAGAGTAGT
>Ga0214543_1006812_pt1 | contig 20078 bp, 16 predicted proteins | sample CNSS2metaG_FD_160094 | JGI IMG/M metagenome (GOLD analysis project Ga0214543, IMG submission 160094) | Root nodule microbial communities from cowpea collected in UCLA plant growth center, Los Angeles, California, USA - CNSS2 | ecosystem: Host-associated > Plants > Roots > Nodule | place: USA...
ATTATGAAGACCACCAATTATGTATATTTTGGGACAATGCACATTAGAACTCAAAATAGTATTGTTAGCTTTGCAATTGTATATAATTATATATTAGATTAGATACTATTAGAGATTTTGGTCATTCAAAATGACTTTTTCTCTATGGGAATGTGAGAAGATTTTTGGAGCCAGTATAAAACTTTTTCAAGAAGGTACGTAGATTTTATAAAACATTTTCCATTTAAAATTATAATACAATAAATTCAAATATAACATTGTATTGAGACACTAAAAAAGTTGTTGGTTTCTTCATAATTAATGTTAATTAATTATAAAGACGTGTTGGAAGAGACAAATTTTGATCTTGAAAGTAGTGTTGAAAGAATCTGAAAAGTTGTTTTTATTCTCATCGACATCTTTTAATTTTTGGAAGATGAAAAGTATTTTTTAAAAAGTATAAAAACCATACCCAACAAGCCAAGTAAAAAAAAACAAAAGTCTTAATTTTTAATTTGGTACATAAATGTATTTAAAGTAAATAATTTTATTTGAATTTATTATTAATAAGAAATTATTAATTGATCATATTCAAAAAAAATGTGTAATATGTAATATTATTTTTAAAACAAAAATTAAAAAATAACAAATTTTGTTTATAAAAAAGGAGAAACTATTAATATTTATATAAAAATATTTGTTAGTTATCATTATGTATTCTTTTAATCTTAAATTATAAATCTTTTTTGTATTCTGAAATTTTTAAGACGTGGGACAAAGTCCTGGAAAGAGGAAGCAAACAAATATATTTCATTCAAGGATTTAACTTATTAAACTTTAATAAATATTTATTGAAGCATGAGCTTTATTTCAATTTTGTTTGTTGTAAAATTTAGAAAATTTAGATTTTACCTCGATTTACATTTATTTTAAAAATAAATTGTAGTTTATGATTTACATTTACTTCACTATTATAATTCTTGAACAGTAAATATTATTGTATCAAATAACATGAAAATTATATTTGAAAGTATTCACTCTCAAGACTGCGAAACATTTGAGTAAATATCGTGTAATATTTTGTAAATTCCACACCAAATCCTAATTAATTTATTGTATTACCATTTTTAGTTTAATTTATTTTAAAAACAATATTTACTTTCTCTAAAAAAAAACTTTATAAAGGTTCCTAAAATGTCATCTTATGATACTTATTGCTCCAAAACATTAATTATGAAGACCACCAATTATGTTTTTTTGGGACATGACACTCTCTTACTACAATAAATGAATGTTGTATCTTCCAATACATGTCTTCTCCAACACGTCATTTCCAACTTTTGTCACCATAATTGTTTTGCTCAAAGATTAAATTTCCTGCATTGATTTGTGTGCTTTTATACATCTACCAAACATAAACATTCTACCAAGATTAAATTTTCCCACATAGGTGTATGTGGTCTTATGTTCTTAACAATTGTATAAATGTTTTGCATCTTCAACAAACACCCACCATTATTCTTAAAAAATATTGATGCAAAGTGTGGTCTGTGAAGTGGTTTTTGGGCTCCCTCATTCTTCTTAAACACCCACCATATTCATCCATCCAAAAAATATTGCAAGTGTGGTGTGTGAAGAGAAAAAAAAATAGAAATCATAGAAGATGTACACATAAAACATAACCCAAAACAAAAAGAAAAACAAATAAATAAAAAAAGCAAAAAACACAAAAAAAAAACATTGAAGCAAAGAAAACTCCTAATAATAATAAAAAAAAACTTTAATGGGTTACACAAAAAGTAAAAAAAAAAAACCATATTCGAAGATGAAAAAAAAAACTTAACTTAAACAAATCGTAGTTGAAAAAAAAAGATTGGAGAAAATCATAAAAAAATAGTAAGTTGATTTTAATGCAAAGAAAAAATCTTAATAATGAAAAACTTCAACTTTGACAAATCAATGAAGAAGAACACAAAAACAATGAGTTGAGTATGATCCAAGCTGAAACTTAAATGGATTAAACAAAAATGAATAAAAAAAACAAACTAAAAATCGAAAATCAAACTGGTAAGAACAAAAGACATGGATGTGAGAAGACATGGATGTGAAAAGAAGAAGAGGTAAACTGAAGACACATCCTAATAAAATCTTACCCGTGAAAAAAAAAAAGACGATAGAAAAAACATTAAGTTTTGAAACTGAGATTTAAAAAATAAAAATGAAGAAAAATAAACCTTTTAAGAACGTTATTTGTGCTTGATAGTCATGCCTTTGGCTTTGAAAAGATCTTCAATTTTCTCCTTCTTGAAGATTTCATTCATCTCGAAAACAAAAACAAAGTTAAGATGTGAGAAAAGAAACCCCACATAAAAAACAACAACACATAAATGAAAAAAAAAAAATTAAAACTTTTAAAAAAAGAGGAGAATGATTTTAGTTCAGTAAAAATCAAACCTTTTACAAATGATCTTCATGGAGGTCATCAAGAATCTCAAAGCAAAAAATAAACCAAAATAAAATAAGATATGAGAATAAAATATCCATCGAACAACGAATCTGAGAAAAAAAACTCGATCAAATCAATATCGACAACAAAGAAAAGTAGATCTGAAAGCTAAATATTCATCAAAGAAAATAATAGAACAAAAATAGGTAGATCTAACAGAAAAATAACCATCAAACACAAAAATGATAGAAAAAAAAAAGATCTGAGAAGATGGTAGAAGAACGAAAACAAATGAGAAAAGATGATCTGAGAAGATGGTAGAAGAACGTAAAAAAAAAAGAATTTGTTACCTTCTTTTATTCGTGAAGGTCATGAGAAGTAGTCAGAACAAAAAATAACCCAAAAGAAAAGTAGATGAGTAAAAAATATCCATCGAACAACAGATATGAGAAAAAAAGCTCGATCCAACCAATGTCGACAACAAAGAAAAGTAGATCTGTAAGCAAAAGATTCATCAAACAAAATAATAGAACAAAAATAAGTAGATCTAAGAGAAAAATAACCATCAAACACAAAAATGATAGAAAAAAAGTAGATCTGAGAAGATGATAGAAGAACGAAAACAAATGGGAACTTGTTACCTGTTTCTTATTCGTGAAGGTGATGAAGAAGCTCTGAGACAAAAATAGCGATCCAACATTTCGTAAAAAATATATATGAGAAGATGGTAAAAAAACGAAAATAATGAAAATGAGAAGTTGTTACCTTCGTTGTATTTGTAAAGGTGCTGAAAAATCTCATAGCAAAGCATCAACCAAAAGAAAAGAACATATGAAAACAAAATATACATCGAACACCAGATTTGAGAAAAAAACCTCAATCCAACCAATCTCGTCATATAACAAAAGTAGATCTAAAGGCAAAGCGAAATCTGGGTTAAAATATAAGAAGAATATGAAGCTGAACAAAAAATGAAATTTGGGTAATCACACAAAACCTGGTCGCGAAGAAAAAATCAAATGACAGAGAAGAAGCTGAAACCGTACAACGAAACCTGGGTAAAAAATAAAAGAAAACATCGAATGTTTACTTGAATCAACTGAAATCTGACGGTGAACAATATTCTACTCAGTTCATGCATCTGAAAAAAATTCCAAAAAATATAAAATGTTAGAAAAATAGGAAGTCAATGAAGAAGCTGAAACAATACAACGAAACATGAGTAAAAAAAAAGATCAACTGTTCCCTTCAGAAACCTGTACAGAAACACATTGAGATCAAGAATCGAAAAAAAAACAAAAATACAAAGAGATATGAAGATGAACATTAGGTGGAGTCCATGGTGTTTCGATGGCCTGAGAAAGAGAGACAAAAATCAAAAGAAACTCGTGCAAGAGAGAATGAGAAAGTGAGAATGAGAAGAAGATGAAGCGTTTGAAGCTGTGAAAGTGAGAATGAGAGACGAAAAGTCAGAATGAGAGAGAAGAAGTTTAAGAGAGAGAATTGAATTTGTATTTTGAAAGTGGAAAGAGAGGAAAAAGAAGCGGTGGGATACGTGGAGAAAGTGGAAAGAGAGAGAATTTATTTATTTTTTTAATTTTTTTTCGAAGTGTCAAAAAGATGAGAGTATGACACATTAGCTTTTTTACTTTTTACAGATAAATTTTTTTGAATTGAAGTATGTGATATATAATATTTAATTGAAAAAGTTGTTATTTGGTAGTTCCCATTTATATATAGATATAGATTCCTAATATATCCAATTCAAGGGACAAAAAATAGAGAAAAAGTGCAGGAATTTTGTGGTTATATATTGTTTATCTCAATGATGAATATGACAATCTTAAATAGTTTATTGAACAAATGAAAAACTAATCGTCAATGGTTTTTCTCTACAATCGGAAGAATAAACCCTTTAGAAAAAAGTAATGACAAAGTCGGCTATGTTTTTTAAGTATGGAATTTATGTTGATCGCTAAAGGTTGAGATGCAATTTACCTTTTTAAAATAAGCGAATTATTGTGATGATAAGATTTAACTCTTCACTAGTTGGTAGAAAAACAAAAACTCATAGAAAATATGTGTGGACATTTTTTACGCAGCCCAAATTTAGTAAATTAGTATTCAATATTTATATAAATTGATGAGTATATATAAATTAGTATTCAATATATTTTTTTCAGCCCATTTTTATGACAATTTTTATTATGCGAATGTGATAAATTTTCATGATACATATATTTTAAAAAAATTAATAATTAATAACTAAATGTATATATTATTTAGTAATTATCACAATAAATATCGTTATTTTAACTTCTTAATTTTAAAATTTAAAATTTCAATGAAATTGGATGTTTATTATTATTTTTTTATCTATCCGCGTAGATTATGAAATTCAATCTTGACCTTCCATTACCACTAGACAACGGCAATGCAGCCTTCCCTATCCACTCAGCCACGTCACCGATCCGCGCACTACACACCTTGAAACAAATCACACCCGTCCATAACCAAAACGAAGTTAACGCTCAAAATTTCTCAGTCTTGGCGCACAAACCCCAATTTCAAAATCTCCCACTATATAACACTCACATCCAATCATATTTCCACAAGCCGACGATTACTGAAATCACCAGAAAACCCATTCAATTGTCAATCTAATTTCGTCATCTCAATGGCCCGTACCAAGCAAACCGCTCGCAAATCCACTGGTGGAAAGGCTCCGCGCAAGCAGTTGGCGACAAAGGCCGCCAGAAAGTCTGCTCCGGCCACTGGCGGCGTGAAGAAGCCGCACAGATTCAGGCCAGGGACGGTGGCGCTCCGTGAGATTCGGAAGTACCAGAAGAGCACAGAGCTCCTGATCCGGAAGCTCCCATTCCAGCGCCTGGTTCGTGAAATAGCGCAGGACTTCAAGACTGATCTCCGGTTCCAGAGTTCCGCCGTCTCTGCCCTCCAGGAGGCTGCCGAGGCCTACCTTGTTGGTCTCTTTGAGGACACCAATCTCTGCGCCATTCACGCCAAGCGCGTGACTATCATGCCAAAGGACATTCAACTCGCCAGACGTATTAGGGGCGAGCGTGCTTAATCTCCATCCTATCATCCCTATTGTGTAGATAATGTAGTTTGTTCCTTACTAAATGCTTAATCAATGAAATTATCGCTTTTTGGCTGCAAGTGTATCTTCCAATTGTGTACGTAATTAATTTAATTCTGAGTGTACTACTACCGTATTTAGTTGTTAAACATAGTTTATTAATTCAATTCACGAATGTAGACATAAGGCTGTATAAATTGTACAATTTGAAGTTGTTATAACAGTATCTTTGAGATTTACAAGGTTACAAGAGTGCAAGTTTTATGATTAGAATTGGAGGTTGAGTCCACTAAACTGCTGTAATTTAAAGTCCACTATTTGTTGTTAAATTGTAGGATTTGTTTAGAAGCCAATAGGAGTTTCTTTCAATTACTTCAACAATACTATTAGTCAATAGTACTATTGTATTTGATTGCTAGGATCATGATGGAAGCTTTGTGCTTGGTGGTTGATAAAAGCCTTAAAATCTCCGGATTGACATCATAGAGCTTCACGTGGCCAGCTTTCATTGTAGTTAGTGACTAAATGGGCTGATGTGTGGATGGTTCCCAAGTTGGTCTTATATCCAACGAATATCGCTTAATACTTATGTTGTGAATTTTGAGTATCACAATAGGAGAGTTCAACATTGTTCAAATCATACATTTATTTTATACTTAGGATCCTTAAGTATAAAATAGAATGTCTTGATGTATACTTCTTTAAGAGCTTAATAGTGTGTGTTAGTTTTTCAGAACAATTTTAGTGTAGATTGGATAATTAGTCCTTTAGTTGTATTTCCTCTTAATCGGTAGTTTTTAGACTAGTATAGTGATAATATAGAGTAGAATGGTGTTATCTTTAACTTTCTTAATTAGATTGCTTTTAGTTTAGATATTATTTGATAGAATGGGTTGTTTTCTTAATTTTTTTTTGTCTCTATACTAGCTTTACTATCTTTGCATTATTAGTTTTGTCTTAGTTTAAAAATTCTAGCACAGTCTATAGGGGTTTAAAGTAGTGTTAGTAGTAGACCCTTAGTGCAGATTTACTATCTCATTTTCGTTGCTATTTTGAATTTAGAATAGTTAATTCCTTTTATTGTTTTTAGAGTAGGATTTTATCTAGCTTTACTTAGTTAAATGTGAATTCTAGTGTAGAAATAGTTGCTGTTAAATGGGTTCTTAATTCCTTTTTATTCTTTCATATGTAGACTTTATTTTCTTTAGTTTTAGATAGCAGTTTTCTTTAGTTTAAATTGTAAATTTTTCTTTCAGTTCATTAGCACAACTGCAGTAGTCCTTATATTTTGTTCAAGAAAATGTCCTTTATTTCATGATGTGTTTCAGGTGTACTCAAAGTGAAAAGCAACCCCTGTTGGAGGTAAATACTGTAATTAAAGAGAGAAGAAACCGGGAGTTGACCTGCAATAGCTTAGAAGTTATAAGTTGCTGTGTTAGATGCTGATTGACCTGGAAAGGGATGGACCAAAAAGCTGGACCTGCTGTTGCAAGTCAGGGACTCCAATGGACAGTTTTACAAAACTGCAATAACCTCCTATAGCCAATTTAACAGCAGCTGGAAACTTGCTACTTGTTCCACCAAGAGAGGAAGTTGAACTGAATGGAATTGAAGTTGAGAGCTGGTTTGACCATTTTTCTCGTTATTTTTCACTGTTCCATTTGTGCATTACCATTTCTTCATTTTCATGCATTTTTGCTATGAGTTTGTGTTGTCTCTAAGCTTTGCATAGTTCCACAAGTAACCAGAACTCAATTCGAACAAGTTAGACGTATGAATTAAGGATTTAACGAAGGTAGTTAATTCTGTTAACTAGGGTTCTTAATTTGGGAATTTTCATTTTTCATGTTCTTATGTTAAATTTTCAGTTCCATTCCGTAATTATGATTGTTCTATAGTGCTCTCATCATTCATTCCACTTAATTGACCATTCATACATAGAACTCGCATCTCATACACGTAGATAGCCATGCTCTAGTTCATTTCTTTTTCTTTTCTCTGCTTTTTAGTTCAAGTACGTGATTTGCGTGTTTTGCAATAGTTTTAATCATAAGTTTTAGTTGCACTTAGGATTATTAATAGTTATGTACATTGCAAAATTCCATTCACATTCACATAAACATTTCATCAAACACCTTCATCACATTAGGTTTTCATCTAGGCATTTTATCAAACGGTTTGTTAAATTTGCTCTTTTGTGTAAACTAGGTAGTTTCAGAGCCTAGGTTAGTTTAGAAATAGCTAGTAAATGTATTACATACATTTATTTCATCATTCCATACACTAAATTTTCATCGAGAAAAATCAAGTTCATTTAGCATTGTAGTAGTAATTTTAGTGTATAGTTAGGCTGCATTCATCTTTAGTACACCAAATAGTGTGCATTTTAGGTAGTCTTATATTAGAATTAGTAAATTTCCTAAATTTCCTAACTCTAAATCACATTATTCACACTTTAATTGCTTAATTACTTGCTATATCCTAGGATTGCTACTTGGTCGACACTATACTAAATATTATTGTAGGGGAAAACTATTATTTGCATAGGCTTGATGCGACTATTTACACTCATTACTCTCAAATTTCTTAAGGGAAAGTGTTTACCGTACATTCTTGTTATAAAATTGCATTTCCATAAACTTGTAAAGCCTCTAACGTCTACCAATATGTCAAAAACAATCTTAGAATCAATATGACTTGATTTTGAGCTTGTAACATGGCTTGGCTAAGGGTAAGTCCAAAATGTTGTAGGGTTGTGAGTCCACAAGCAATGAAACAACGAAACAACATTGGCTAAGTGAGTGAATCCAAGTCAGGTTCATTTAGTACCACACCATCATCAACCAACTTTGTTGCTTTCTTTCTCAACTTTTTCTTTTCACTCTACATACAACTTTGTAGTTCTTATCATTTTTTAGTTTCCAACACTTATTTTTCTCTTTTCCTTCTGCAGTTACAACTCTTGTGCAAAACATTTTCAATTTCAAACACATAAGCATCGCCACACATGAGCTTCACACTCTTTTGACTTATTTCACAACTCTTAAATAAGGTAAATTTTTGGTTTATCTGGTCATAGCTAATCAATGAGGTGAAATGAACACAAGAAAATATATAAAGGCTCAAATCATGGGTGCAATGGTGTATGAATGTAGGTAGGTTGTATCAGGCTAATGTCTATGATAAAAATGGCCTATATCATGTTAAAAGTGTGTCCAAAACTTATGGTAACACAAAAGAATGCAACATACACAAGTGGATCACACTTGAAATCAAACATTTAGGTTGAAATCTCTCAAGGTATGTAATGTGTCAAAACTAGTGCAAAGTGTTAAAACAAGTGAGCTACTTATCCATCAATGAAAGGAATGTAAAAACTAGCTAAAAATCAATCTACTCAAATTAGAAATTCTACACATATTCACATTTCGAAATTGAATACCTATAATAGTGACTAAAACTGTAAATGAAAGAGTAAAAATGTAAAATTTGTGATCAACACCTATAATAGCGACTAAAACTATCTACACTTGTTCTAATAGAATAGAAATAACCAAAATTTGACTTAAAAGTTGATGCTTAAGAAAACTTGAAAAATTCACTTCTTAACCCACAATATTCTATTAGATTAGCCAAATAATTGCAACTGCACCAAGTGGTTTTAATTTAATTTCAGTATCATCAGGTGCATTAGGATGGTTAATTAGATCATCAATAATTCTCATAATCTTATCTTTTGAGCAAAAATTTGCACTTGAAGTAGTTGACTTTACTACTTTATCATTAACCAAGTCAATTGTAGCAGTAGATGCTTCAACTGCATCTTCCAATATTATTGGTTCTTCTACTGTACTTGGTTCTTCCATTGTATTATTCTCACAATTTTACTCTTGAAAAACATCATTTGTACTCATATCATCATTAATAAATAAAACTTTATATTCACATTGGGCAACATTATATCCATCAATATATATGTCAGTGTGAGAATATTCAATTTCTTCATTAGCAACATCTTTATTAAAATTAATGTCCATCAATAGACATATTACTATGAACATTATTATATCTATTAGTAGATATATCAATGTGATGTGATTTTGGTGTTGGTTGATCTAACATTTGAATCGTGTATCTATTTATATTAGTGCTCAATTGTTCCATCTTTCAATTCATGCTCCTTAACATTATTATTTCATCCTTCTGCTCAACTATTGTCTTCATAAGCTTGTTTAAAGTGACCTATCTAGCTTTGTCATTCATTAACTGACTTAAATTAACAAATATTTGTTTTGCTCTAATAGCCAACTTTAGAAGCATCTTTTCTATGTCATGACGAAGTATTCTAAATTTTGTAGTTTCATGAAATCTTGGATGGCATTGAAGGGTGGAGTTAATAGATACAAGTAATTATGCAAAGTTGTTACTTGCATCCTCCATCATGTCGTATAATACTTGATCATTTTCATACTACTCTTGCTCAATATCTTTCCATCGTTGATCAGCTCGCAACCTTTCATCCATGACCTCTAGTTTCTCTCTTAGTCCATCCATTAGTAACACAAATTCCTTATAAGATGGCCCATTGGTTGTTGCAACTTGTTGTGGTGCATGTTGTTGTTGAGAACCAAATGGAACATATGATGGTTGGGGTGGATATTCATAATATAGTTGTTGCTCATGGTATGGTGGTTGCTCCTATTCCAAAAAAGAGGATTGATGATATAAAATCATTTATTTGACATATAGAACCCACATATATCAAGTGCAAAAGTAGGCTTAACATTTTGTTGCTGATAACCATATGGATCATGTGGTTGTTGTGGATAGTAATTACAATTCATTTGAAAATCATAGTTTTGATTATTTTTATATGAAAAACTATTATAACATTTTTGGAAGAGGTTTTCTGAAAAGAAATAAGTTGAAAACCTGTTGAGTAGAGTTCCATGAAAGATATATTGAAAGTCTCAATGGACAATTTAAGTACCTTATCTTTCCTTAACCAAAGTGTTTTCCAACTAGTTTCACAAATTTTCCAACAAAATTCTTAAAACAAAAATCATGCTTAAAGAAAAAACTAAAGAAAATAAAATAAATGTTAGAAAAAAATAAAGAAAAAGAAGACGTTAGTAATAATGAAAATTAAAATCAAAACAATAAGAAAAATAAAATAAAATAAGAACTAAAATGATAAAAATTTTAATCGTGTTCCTTGGCAATGATGCCAAATTTAATAATGTTGTCATTGACGCGATAAAATTAATACTACTAAATTATAACAACTTTAGTATGTCTAAGATAGTAGTCAAGAAAATAGAAAGGGTAAAGTCAACCTTAAGTTGTTTCCTAACGAACACGAAATTGATTTTTAACAAATTAGTTCTTATAGAAACTATACAAAAGGGTTAATCAAATAAAATAAGAAATAAAGTTAGGAAAAAAATAAAAAGATATAAAACAATGATAAAAAAAATAGATTGATTTCATTGTTTTTTCAAAATAGGATTCATTATTGGTTATCTAAAGATTATTACTTAATTAATTATTGTTGTAGATTTGTAAATTAATGAATGTAAATTCTCAATTAAATTGTTGGCTTTCTCACTATTAACTAAAGTAAATTTTCAATTAAAAGCAAGAATTTTACAGATTAGTTATAATAATTTAACCAAAGTACATTCTCAAGTAAATTATGCTTATTAATTCTAGTTAAAGTTTTCATCTTTAATCAAAGTACATTTTCAATCATTGGCAAAAACCCATTCAATTACATAAAAATTTCTAAATATAGTTTGATTTACTTCAATACCTGATTCGTCTTTATCTAAATAGCAGGAAGTTGCCATAAGAGTACTTGCTGCTTTAGCAATATTCATTTCAAATTTTTTAAGTACTTCCTTACAATATTTAGATTGAGATATGAATGTTCCTTCTTCCATTTGCTTAATTTGAAATCCAAGGAAGAAAGTTAATTCTCCCATCATTAACATTTCAAACTCACCCCATTTGCTTAATTTGCAATCCAAGGAAGAAAGTTAATTCTCCCATCATTAACATTTCAACTCACCCTGCATTATACTTGCAAAGCCTTCACATAGAGATTTATTAGTTGATTCAAAAATTATATCATCAACATAAACTTGAACCAATAAAATATGTTCACCTACATTTTTAATAAACATAGTTGAGTTTATCTTACCTCTTTCAAAATCATTTTTTAACAAAAATGTGCTTAAGCGTTCATACCAAGATCTAGGTGCTTGTTTTAAACTATAAAGTGCCTTCTTTAGTTTATAAATATAATTTGGAAATTTATAATCCTCAAAACCAGGAGGTTGTTCAACATATACATCTTCTTTGATAAAAGAATTTAGAAAAACACTTTTGACATCCATTTGATATAATTTAAATTTCATAATAGAGGCATAAGCAAGAAGTAAGCGTATAGCTTCTAACCTTGCAATAAGGGCATAAGTTTCATCATAGTCTATACCTTCTTCTTGTTTGTATCCCTTTGCCACAAGCCTAGCCTTATTATTAGTAATATTTCCATCTTCATCCAGCTTATTTCTGAACACCCATTTTGTCTCAATGACTTGAAGTGATTCATTTCTTGGAATCAGCTCCCATACTTCATTTCTTTAAAATTGATTTAGCTCCTCTTGCATTGCAATGCACCATTGATCATCTTGAAGAGCTTCTTGAAAATTCTTTGGTTTAATTTGTGAAACAAAAGCTACATTCATACAAAATATTTATAGTCATGACCCCTTTTGAAATATCACCAATGACGTTGTCTAGAGATAGTCCTCTTGGTGACTTCCAGCATTTTTTAGGATCTTCAGGTTGAGGAGGAGGATTCTCATTTAAATACATTTCATCAAGAGCCTTCTGAATATATTTTTCATCACCTGCAGTTTTCTTATTTGACTTAAAAGAGTTCTCCTTGAGGTCTACAACTTCATCAAAGACAACATGCGTGGATTCTTCAACATTCAAAGTTTATCTATTAAAAACTCTATATGCTTTACTAGTAAGAGAATATCCCAGAAATATTGCCTCATCAGCTTTAGAATAGAAATATTGCCTCATCAGCTTTAGAATCAAATTTCCCTAAATTTTCTTTTCCATTATTTAAAACAAAACATATGCATCTGAAAATTTTAAGATAAGCAACATTTGACTTTTTGCCTTTAATTAATTTATAAGGAGTAATTTTTAAAATAGGCATAATAAACATTCTATTTAAAACATAACATGCAGTACTCACAACATCAGCCCATAAATACTTAGGAACATTATATTCATTTAACATTGTTCTAGCTAGTTCCTCTAAGGACCTATTTCGTCTCTACAACTCCATTCTGTTGAGGTGTCCTAAGTGTAGAGAAATTATGCAAAATTCTATTTTCATTATAAAAATTTTCAAATGACTCATTTTGAAATTTCCCACCATGATCTCTTCTTAAAATATTGATTTTCAAATCTTTTTCATTTTGAACCAATTTTTCAAAAATTTTTAAATGCTTTAAAGGCTTTAAAGTAAGAAAGAATGTCCAAGTAAGCCTAGAGTAATCATCAACAATAACAAGATCATAATAATTTCCTCCATAACTCTTAATCCTAGAAGGACCAAATAAATCTATATGCAAAAGTTCTATTGGCTTTGAAGTAGTTATAATATTTTTTGAATGAAAAGATGATCGTACTTGTTTTCCTTTTTGACGGGCAACACATAATTTATCTTTTTAAAACTTTATTTTTGGTAAACCAATTACTAAATCCTTAGAAATCAATTTATTCAAGTGTTCCATGTGAATATGAGTAGTTCGTTTATGCCATAGCTAAGAATTTTCTTCTTTAGCAACTAGACATGTTATATTACTAGATGATGCATGATCAAGATCAATTAAATAGATATTATGTCTCATACCTTTTAGAGAAATTTTCATAGAATTCTTTTGATGGATAGTGCAATAATCACTTTCAAAGATGACTTTGAGACCTTTATTGCATAACTGACTAATACTAAGGAGATTGTGCTTCATTTCTTCTACAAGTAGCACATCCTTGATCTCCAAGGTATCCCCTCCACCAATATCTCCAGTTCTAAGTATTTTCCCTTTGTTGTTATCTCCATATGTAACAAATCCTTGATCCTATCTTTTGAGATTCATGATCTTCCTCTTATCACCAGTCACGTGTCTTGAGCATCCACTATCAAGATACCACATTACTTTTCTAGATTTGGAAGTTAACTACAAAATAAGAAAAATAATTTCTTTAGGTCCCCATTAACTTTATTGGATCCTTAGGGTTAGAGACATACTAACTATCTAACAATAGGCATCCAAGTATACTTCCCATTCAGAACATCATAATGTTTATTATTGCATTTATTTGATGTATGCCCCTTTTTCATGCAATAAAAACAAGTAGCTATACAAGTATTTTTAGAGTAAGCAGTTCCTTTTTCTACCCACACTCTACGAGTTCTTTTAATTTTATTTTTAGGAATATACTTGTTTCTACTTAGATTTTTTTTTCTTAAAAACGTGTTTTTCAAAAGATTTATTTTCTAAATCATCTTAAGGTTGTTTTTCTAAAATCATTAAATCAAACATATAACTTTTGCAAGATGCACATTCAACTGTCTCAATTTCTCTATTTTCCAAAATTAAAATTTTATCTTTTAAGACCTTTTCTTCTTCAATAGATTTTTCAAGATTGCTTTGTAATTCTTTAAAATCACCTTTTAATTTTTTGTGAGCAATATCTAGTTTACTAGATTTAGCAAGCAATTCTTGAAAGGCATCATAAAGAGAATCATGATCATTTTCATTGTCAGAGGAGCTTACCTCACTGTTAGAGAGATCATTATTGACCATTAAGCAAAATTTTGCTTCTTCCTCATCAGATTCACTGGAGTTGGATGAACTTGAGGCATTATCTTCCCATGCTATGTATGCCTTTTTCTTGAAATATTTTCTACTATTCTTTTCATCACTCCTTTTTGAATTTTGGCAGTCTGCTTTTACATTTCATATTCTTGAATCAAAGAGTTCTTTCTAGCCCGTTTGACTTCATCAGTTCCTTCGTGAGTCACTCAAAGGATTCCCCACATCTCGCGTGCATTGGTGCAAACATAAATTTTGTAGAACTCATCAAGAGTTAGAGTAGATGATATGATGTTTTTGGGTTTAACATCATATTGAGCTCGCCTATTTTCATCAACAATCCATTGTGCAAAAGGCTTTGGTTCCTGCAGTTCATTAATAATGTTAACAGGAACAAATGATCATTCAAAACAGTATCCCAAATACCCCTATAAACTGATTCCAAAAATATTTGCATTCTAACTTTCTAGAATGGGTAATTTTCACCGGTAAAAAGTGGAGGTCTATTGATAGTTGCACCTTCAGCAAAAGTTTGGTTTGATCCTACCATTTTCGAAAAATTTGAATAACTATCAAAGCAAGCTCTAATACCAATTGTTAGTATCGCACAATGGAATGACTAGACAGTGGTCAAAAACCAAGAGGGGGGGTGAATTGAATTTTTATAAAACTTAATAGATTTAAAAAATTTTCTCAAAATTTTACTGATTAACTTACAGTCACAGTTACTTTAAATGCAAGTGAAGATAAATAAAGAGTTTAGGGAAGAAGATAAACACTGATATTTATACTGGTTCGGATCAAAAGACCCTATGTCCAGTTGTTAATCTCTTAAACAAAGAGATTAACTCTATCACTACAATAATCAAAGTACAAATATATTATAAAAGAGTAAGGATTAGAAAACACATCTCTTGAACAATCACAAAAAGATGAACAAAAACTCCCCCTAAGTCACACATAGGTTCACTAGCTTTCCTAGCAACAACACAACACTCAATCTTCTAAGGACTCACTTAGAAAAAGTTATCGCTCACTCACACTAGGCTTTTCAAAAGCTATTTTTAAGAATCTCACAAGAATTCTGAATCTTAAAAAGGTACTTTTGAAGTTGGAAACTGAGTTCTATTTAAAGAGGTTTTCGAAAGCTAAGTTAGAAATGAAGAGTTGAGCTGAAACTGCCAAAGATAATTAATTACCACTTAAGATAATCGATTATTCTAGTGGTTTTCGAAAACAAAGTTTTGCAGTGGTAATCGATTACCCAAAATGGCAATCGATTATCTCATATACGTTTTTGAACAAATAATTTTATAATTGTCAATGATAATCGATTACCAAAAATGGTAATCGATTATTTCGAGTTGTTTTTTAATAGTCAAGTTATAACTATCAGTGATAATCGATTATCATTCGTGGTAATCAATTATCTTAAGTGGATTTTCGAAAAATAAAAGTTTTGAGTTGGTAATTGATTATCATAAGTTAGTAATCGATTACGACATTGATTTTTGTGAAAATTTAGTTTTTCTCATAGGAGTTGCGAGCTGGCTGTTGCTCTAACTATCTTACAACTAACTAGAGAAAATTAAGCCTATTACAATAAAAACTTTAAATATAAAATGTACTGTCTTCAATATCTTCAAGTATTTTCTTCAATATCTTTTTCATCATCAAAATCTTTTTAATCAATCTTCTTCTTTTGTCAACATAGATAACTCTAGCTCTTCTTAAATTTACTTTGCCATGCTCCTTGTCATTGGACCCTTGGCTTGGGGTTTGGCATCACTTCTTGAATGTGCTTGGCCATGCTTCTTGTGATTGGTCTCTTGGCCAGGAGCTTTCCATCACAACCAATAATTATAAGTGGAACATGCAAAATCATTATCAAGATAAAACCACACCTCCTATGCAAAAACTTACATATAATGATAAACCACCTCTCTTGAAACCATAATTAGGTCATCATAACTAATTATCACTTAGAATAATCTATTATTCCATAGAGTTTCAAGTTTAGAAAATAATTTTGATTTGTGATAATCAATTATTGACTAGGATAATTGATTATTCTAGTGAGACAACACTTTTATACAAGAATTTTAAGAGTCGTCAGGGTATTTATGAGGTAGGTGCGATAGAGTTGTCTTCCACTCATTATTTAAATTCTTACTTACACTTAATTAATACATAAAACATATTTCCAAAGGCTCTAAATACAATTTTCTACAAGACTTCAAGATACATTTAGCATTCCAAGTATTCTTCAGAACTTAACCTCTTTCTTCATATATAATTTATCATCATCAAAACTTCCTCTTCATGATTTAATGTTGAATAACCACCTTGTCTTAAATCAATAAATATGAGTCTTACTACAACACATTGTATATTGTGAATAATAAGAGACCTTTAGTTTCATTCTATGCCTATTTTTTTACTATGAGGTGGGATGGAAGTAATTTTCATTATAAACACATTGTTTTAGTTTCACAAGGAATACAAAATTTGTGGCAGAATTAATTTTAAGTTTTTTTGTTGGGACAAGTTTTCAGATTTTACATTTTTTTAAAATTTATTTTAGACCACATTTTTAGATTTTAGCCCACACCTTTTGAAAACCACATTTAAATAAATATGACATAAAATATCTATAGTTTTAAAACTGTGGCCTTTAACTATCTATAAGTCACATTCATAAAAATGTAGCCTTTCTGTGTTTAGGCTATTGTTTTATACATGTGGACAAATTTACTATGGCTTAACCTGAAAAATTTTGTAGTGATTTCAATGAAAAGAAGAGGACAAAAATCATGAACTAGAGGAGACAATGTGCAGAAAACGTAAACCTATGCAGAAAATGTAAAAAACCCTAAATAGGTGTTGGCCAAGATGAAGAAAAATGTTAATCCACTGGTGGTTGCTTTAAGGGCTTTCCAATAGTCTTCAAAAAGGCACCAATAGTAGACTAAATGGAGAAGAAAGGTTCTCTCCACCTAAAAACCTAAGGAATTCATGATCACATCACACAAAATGTATAAACTTACAAGATGGCCACTTTGGGCTGCAAAATTACATAAAATGCCACTAAGCTAAAATAAAAGTTGGCCCATAACCAATACTAAAGTGGAAAAGACAAGCTTATGTGGCATTGATGTAACGCTCCTCTCTTTAGCCTAAAATTAGTGTCCAATCCAAAATATGCTTTCCAAAAAAACTTGATAATCATTAAGAGACGAAAATTAAACCAATTAAATCCAAATTAGTAAAAATCTTGATTACTGGCTCAATGAAGTCGAATGAGTGAAAATGCACCAAAGATAAAAGATTAAGCATTAAACATTCCTTAAGATGGGTACGAAAAGGCAAGTAAATAGGGGAAAATAATAGCTCATCATCGGGCCTTTAGTCATGTTAGACTTTTCTGTTTGGCTTCCTCCCGTATCACTTATTTGTTCTTCATATATCACTACAAAAAAATTTGTTAAATACGGCAGTTATTTGGGGTATAAAATGGCAGTTTTGACTTCCATATTTTGCGTGTATGACATGTAAGACCCACTTTTATTGAGTGCCCTAATGTTAAGGGCTGTCACACTGTTGGGCCTAAAGGGTTGGCCCATAGGATATCAAGGCCCCTAAAGCAGCCAAGGTCCCTCAATTGTAAGTCATTTTGAAAAATCAGTGTCCTAACTCACCCATTTTCTCTCCACATAACCTCTGCTAAGGTTTAGAGATCTACCCAAGTTCAAGTGAGTTCAACCTCCGTCTCCTGTTCATGTAAGTTAGTTCTCGAACCTAGCCTTTCTAAGTTGTTTTCATGGTTTATGTCGGGACTCACTGTGTGAATCCAATCTCCTTTGTCGTGCCACTGTTTCAGTTCATAGATTTGTCCTTGGAGCTACTGGTTTCGCTAGCTTAAGAGTCGAAGTCCAATATTAGCCCTTTTCCAGGTAAGGGAAGCTAGGTTCTTTTTCGCGTTTTTGAAACATGTGGTTTGTTTTCGTTTCTGTTTTATGCTTAAATGATTGGAAAACGTTAGTTTTGGTATATTTCTGAGTTAGGGGTTCAAATATTAATGAAACTATGATGTTTGACGTCATTTCTCGTATTCTGATGCGTCGCACAGTCGCTGGGCGAGTTCCTTGGCTCGCTGGACGACTGCTTATGTTTCTGACATGCGCAGTTTTAGCAAAATTGACTTTTCGAACTCATTAACCGTTGGATTGAGCTCAAATTTTGACATGTGGTTCATAATATGCTATTTTATGGTTTGACCGGTTGGATTGTCGATTAGATGTCTCTAGCTTGAGAAATGTGTCACGCATTACTGCAATGATTTTGGTTTCGTGATAATCAATTTTCTTGGGAATTTTGGTGTAAGAATTATGGTTGTGGGTTGTGCTTGATTGTATGGAATTGCAAGTACTTAAACGTTGACACTCATTTATTTGGGATGAATACTATTTTGTGATATATGTATGTCTTGGTATGCATTTATAAAGTATGAGATGAATGAATTTGCATGAGTGATGTGATTCATGGATTGTGAATGATGAACTTGGATAAATCTTGGCATGCGATTTGAATGAAATGGTTGGTTATATATGTGGTCATGAATTTGGTATGAACAATAATGTTACATTGATGGCATGATATTGGTATGAGGTGAAGTTCTATATCCCCGAATTGGGAAGAATGAGATGGTATGAAATCAACATGGAATATGAATGAGGATGGGTTACAAAGGATGGAGTGAGGTGTTAAATGCATGATCAATATTATTTATTTGTTTGGAATGTGATTGGTATGTTGTCAGTACGTAAATCCACGAGTCTCTAGGTGAGACTTCCTGGTCGTGCTTCAGTGGTCGGGACGTAATTCCATGGCCCTTGTTAGTGGGTGTCCATGGTGGTGCCCCATCTATATAACTTAGTAAGGATTCAAGATAAGGATTGCATCCTGACACTCTAAGGAGTCAGTTAGTCTCACTTAGAGCGGACTGACTCCTGTGGTGAGAGTAGTAGGAGGCCTAAAACTAATCAAGGGCTAACCTTGTGTGTGAGGGAATTGATTCATTGTAACACTTGTAACACATAGCTCGGGGGTGAGCAACTCGGGGGTGAGCAGAGGTATCCACCACAAGTGCAAGCATCCGCTGAATCCGATCAGGTTATATGTATCCGGATGAGTCGAGTCGAGTCTTAGTGTATTGATTTGAAGGTCATAACATGCTTAGATGATCTGTGTATATTAGACTGTGAAAGTATATCTGATTGCATGATGAAATCTTTTTGGCTCTAGCTTACCCTTTGCTTGTTTGATTGCCTTGTATGTTGTTCTTCTACCTTTGCGATGATCATCATTTTATTGATGGGAGCAGATGCGAGAGGTACTCGTGGTCAACAGGGGGAGATGATTCCGCTGCATAGTCTACTTGGGCTGGATTCATGTTTTATTTGGGCTTTTCTTTAGGGCTAAGGCCCGTGTATTGTATTGTCCCTAAGGCTTTTTTTTTGGAATACTGGTTATCTCTTACTCCTTTTGGGTTGTAGGCATTGTAGTGAGCTTTAGTATTTTCTTTTAAGTACCTTGAATAACTGTAAGGAGTGACCTTATACTCCGCAACTTGGCTCTTTATATTATCCGGTGTAAG
>Ga0214543_1006813_pt1 | contig 20078 bp, 15 predicted proteins | sample CNSS2metaG_FD_160094 | JGI IMG/M metagenome (GOLD analysis project Ga0214543, IMG submission 160094) | Root nodule microbial communities from cowpea collected in UCLA plant growth center, Los Angeles, California, USA - CNSS2 | ecosystem: Host-associated > Plants > Roots > Nodule | place: USA...
CAATCAAAGTACAGTCTCAATTAATTTTACTATGCCTAATCATGTCTATTCCTTTGTTTCTTTACCAAATAGAAAACTTAATTAATCAAAGTAAAGTCTTGACTAATTTTAGTTAAAGTAATTACCTTTAATCAAATTAAAGTCTCAATTATTGGCAAAAACTTATTTAATCAAATGAAAGTTTCTAAACAAAATCAAAGTAAAGTCTCAATTTAATTTAAAAACCTTTTAACTCATGATTAGCATGCATGTAGATTTAAAATCATTATTTTCTATTCGATTAAGAAGCAAAGGACATAGATAAACAAAAACCACAACAATAATCAAAATAACAAAACATATAAATTCATCTAACCTCAGAATCCATTTAAGAAATTACAGTGGAATCAACCCTTAAAAGCTTAGCCCTCCATGGCTTTGATGGAATACATGATGATATGAAGGAAAGAACATAAAAGAAAGAATGAGAGATGTGGTGGGGACGGTATCTGCCAAAACCAGAGAGTTCTAAGTCTCTCGCTTGTAAATTGTAAGTTCTAAGTTCTCGCTTCTGCTCCCTTAAGTCTCTTTATATAGGCTTCCACTGGACTTTGGGTTTTATCTGTCAGTTGCTAAAATCTTTTATTTTTATTTAATTAATTAGCAACTTAATTCCTGTCCAATTTCCAATTCTGCCCCTCTCATTTAACCATTTTTGCAGTTTTGACCAGAGTTGACTGTTGACTTTGACCAGTTGACCAGTGTTGACCAGTTGACCAATTTGACTGTCTAATAGCAGCCTGACACGTGGCGCAGAGTGCACTTTCTCTCTCCAGACTAGGGTTTGCTGCTCCTTCCTCCTTCCTCCCTTGGCTGCGCATCTGACGGCGCGGTGGTATGAGGGCGTTGTTCCGGCGATTGGCGTGGTGGCTCATGGTGGTCCGACGGGTCTGGATGGTGGTTGCTGGTGCGGACAGCCCTGCGCGTTCTGGCTCGCAGGTGCGAATCTACTGGTGGTGGTGCGCGGAGCTGCGATGGAGGTGAGAACGATGCAAGTGCGGTGGAACGTGCCTGGTTCAGGTGGTGTGCGGACGTCTCCGCTGCTGGTTGACGATGGAAGAAGATGGCGTCGCGATGATGGTGGTCAGATTTCCGGCGAGTTGCACTGCTGCGGTGGTTGCGGAACGCGGGTGCAGGGGCTCAAGGGAGGTGCGTTGCGTCGTGGTGGCTGCTACTGTGTGAACGAAGAAGATGATGTTGCGGCGGTTGCTTGTGCAAACGGTGCCCGTCGCGGTGGTCGGAGGAATAGGTGTCGGAGATGGTGTGAAACTGCTGCAGGTTGTTGGTGCATCGCGGTGGCCGGCAAGATGAAGAGGTGCGGCGGCGGCTGCCATGGTGGTTGATGGTGGCGGCTAGGGTTTGAGGAAAATTAGGGTTAGGGTTTCATGAGTGAGATGGAGGAGATGATGACGTGGCAAGATCTGAGTGGTCAATTGGGTGAGTGGAGGATTATGACACGTGGCTTGTTCTAGTTAGCTAATTTTAAGAGATGGGGATTGCCACATGGCATGATCTGGTTGAGTGGAGTTTAAGTGGTAGGAGGGGTGCAACTTAGTGAAAATTGGGGGTGCAGAACAGGTTTTTGTGGTCCACTTGCAGGAGTGTGCAAATAAAATTTGGGGGTGCATTTAGCTCCTGATTTATTCTTTTCCAGAATTTCCTGATTTTGGACTTATTTTGTAACTTTGAATATTTTAAATCCACACTATTAATTGACCAAAAATAAATTCCAGTTGCATTAACAAACGTTAGAATATCCAATAATGTTTTATGCAACTAAAATTAATTTTTACGCCATTTTTACCAAACTTACTCAATAAATCCAATAATCACAAATCCTAATTAAATCAATCTTTAAGCACAGAAAATTCAATTAAATCCCCAAATTTAAATATTAAATTAGGGCAAAAATTTGAACTCATCACCTCCCTCGCTTGAGCGAGACCACCCTTCGCCTGGGCTAAGATTGCAGTAGCACACCAAGGCCCCCACACGTTCTCACTTAGGCGAGAGTCTCTCGCCTGAGCGAGATAATGCCTCACTCAAAACAAGAGCTTTCCGCTTGAGCAAGAGTTCGAGTGTAACCCTGGCCTGCTTCTGCATGTCTCGCCTGGGCGACTCAGTCTCGCTTGGGCGAGAGCAACGGGTCTCGCCACTGTTCTCCCTGCAGCAGCCACAGTTTCGCACCCAAACAACAATACAAGCATTTCATAGTTCGACCATAACACACTAGTTATAAATCATGAAACAATGACAAGGAAACTCAAAGATCGAAGTAAATAAACAAGCCCTAGCTTCCCTTACCTAGAAAGTGTTAGCCAAGAGCTTCGACACTCGAATCATGAAGAACAGTAGCTCGAGAAGTAGCTTCAAGAGCTGAAAAATGATGGAACCAGTTCAAAACGAGCTCCCTAAGACAAACCCTAGTTGGAACCACGAAAAAGAAACTGAATGGAGAAAGAGCACTAGTTTGAACTGAGTTAGCTTGAAGAGGGCTTAAGGCTAAACCCTAGCAGAGCGTTTTGTGAAGAAAATGAGAGTGTGAGGGAACTGTTTTTGCAAGAATGGCAGAAGTGAGAAGGGTTTGGCTGCCTTAGGGGCCTTGGACAAGCTATGGGCTAGCCCTTAGGCCTATTACATTAGAGGCAGCCCCTTGAATATTAGGGCTAAAATAAGAGGGCCTTACATTGTCCCCAACAACAAAATTTTTCGACCCCGAATATAGAAACTTACCAAGTAAAAAGGTGTGGATGTGATTTCCTCATATCCTTCTCCAACTCCCAAGTAGAATCACCTATCCGCCGATCCCAAATGACTTTGACAAGGCTGACTGGTTTTCCTCAGCATTCCTCAACTTTGCTATCTTCTAAAGCCACTAGTGGTACTTCCATAGTGAGGTCCTCTCTGATTTGTACATCCTCAGCTTCCAAAACATGAGACGGGTCGAAAACATATTTCCTCAACTAGGATACGTGGAATATCGAATGGAGATTGACCAACTATGGAGGCAAAGCTATCTCGTAAGCCACCGACCCAATCCTCCTCGAAATCTAGTAAGAGCCAAGGAACTTAGGAGATAGCTTCCTTGAGTGGAGAGCCCTTCCCACCCTAGTGGTTTGGGTCACCCTCAAGAACACGTGATCTCCAACCACGAATTTCAATGGTCTTCTCCTACGGTCTACATAAGCCTTTTGTCTGCTCTATTAAGCCTGCATTCTGTCTCTCACCATCCTCACCTTCTTAGTGGTCTGTTCTAACAACTCTAGTCCGACAAGCATTGCTTCCCCATCCTAATACCAACATAAAGGAGTCCTACACTTTCTACCGTATAAAGCCTCATATGGCACCATGCCAATGCTCGCATAAAAGTTGTTGTTATAGGTGAACTCTATCAAAGGTAGGACTTCATCCCAAGCACCCAAATGGTCTAGTACACACGTCCTCAACAAATCCTCTAGCGACTGAATCGTCCTCTCGGACTACCCATCGGTATGGGGATGATAGGTTGAGCTCATAGTCAACTTACTTCCCAAAGCACTTTGCAAGGTCTGCCAAAACCGGGAAGTGAATCACGAATCCCTGTCAGATACTATACTCGAAGGCACTCCATGCAGCCTCACAATCTCTTTAATGTATAGCTGAGCCAACTTAGCCATAGACATCCTCAAGTTCATCGCCAAGAAATGAGCACTCTTGGTTAGTCGGTCCACTATAACCCAAATGTTGTCATGCCCTCTTAAAGTTCGTGGCAAATAGGTCACAAAATCCATGAAGATGCTATCCCATTTCCATACTGGTATTTCCAGGGGCTGTAGATTCCCATCGGGTCTCTGATGCTCAACCCTCGCCTTCTGACATGTCAAATAGGCTGCTACAAATTGTGCAACATCTCTCTTCATTCCTTGCCACCAGAATGTCTACTTGAGATCTTGGTACATCTTAGTCATGCCAGGATGCATGCTAAGACAACTCTTGTGCCCTTTCTCAAGGATTAACCATTTCACCTTAACATCATCTGGTATGCACACCCTGCCTTGGAATCTCAATATGCCATCGTTACCTAAAGCAAAATCTTGTGCCTCATCTGATCCAAGCTGCTCTCTCACTTTGTTCAAACTAGCATCTAACAACTGTCTCTCCCTAACTGAGTCCAAGAAATCACTAGATATAGTTAAAGTACTACACCTAATGAACTCGGATCCCGACTCCACCTGCAGCTTCATATCCCTAAATTTCTCTAACAGTTCCACCTCCTTGATCATAAGGTGTGCAGTATGTACGGTCTTCCTACTCAAGGCATCTGCTACCATATTTGCCTTCCCTGGATGATATAGCAGTTCAGAATCATAGTCTTTCAAGAATTCCATCCACCTTCTCTGCCTCATGTTCATCTCCTTGTGATCAAATAGATATTTGAGACTCTTATGATCGTTGAACACACAAAACTGGGCACCATAGAGATAATGCCTCCAGATCTTCAAGGTGAATACTATAGCTGCCAACTTCAGGTCATGAGTGGGGTAGTTTCTCTCATGCACCTTAAGCTACCTCGACGCATAGGTCACCGCCTTCTTTTCTTGCATCAACACACAACCCAACCCCAAGTAGGAGGCATCACAATAGACCTCAAAAGGTTTCCCAACATCCAAAATGACCAATATGGGAGCACTCGTCAACCTTCGCTTTAGCTCTTGGAAGCTTTCCTCTCACTTATCCGTCCATGTGAAAGGTTGGTCCTTTCGGGTAAGCTATGTCAAAGACACCACTATCTTGGAGAATCCCTTGATGAATCTCCTATAGTAACCAATTAACCCCACAAAGCTCCTGATCTCAGTTGTTGACTTGGGACTTTCCCACTTAACCACTGCATCAACCTTTGTCGGATCCACTATAATGCCTTGTGCAGATATCACATGGCCTAAGAATTGCACTTCATCCATCCAGAATTCACACTTGGATAACTTAACGTAACTACTTCTCTATCAGAACACTAAGTACCAACCTCAGGTGTTCTGTATGCTCCTCTTGAGTTCGGGAATAGATGAGGATATTGTCTATAAAGACCACGACGAACTTATCCAAGAATGGTCTGAAAATTCTATTCATGTAGTCCATGAATATTGTCGAAGCATTGGTCACACCAAAAGGCAAAACCACATACTCGTAGTGGTCATAACGGGACCTGAAGGCTGTATTTTGTACATCATCAGCCTTTACCAATATCTGGTGGTATTCTGACCGCAAATCTATCTTCGAGAATATCGATGATCCATGTAGTTGATCCATCAGGTCGTCTATTCTCGGAAGAGGATACTTATTCTTGATCGTCATCTTGTTTAACTGTTAGTAGTCCACACACAAACGCGAACTTTCATCCTTCTTCTTCACCAACAACACTAGTGTTCCCCAACGAAGAGTATTGGGTTTGATAAACTGCTTCCCCAACAACTCCTCTATCTGTTTCTTGAGCTCTACCAATTCTACCGGAGCCATACGGTATGGGATCATCGACACTGGACCGGTTCAAGGCACTAGGTCAATTGAGAACTCCACCTCTCTATTGGGAGACAGCCCTGGTACTTCATCTGGGAACACGTCTTCAAATTCATGTACTACCCGTATGATCGATGTCCCTTCTTTCACCTCTACCTCCATATGAGTGAAAATTATGAAGTACTGTGCGCCACTCTGAATCTCCTTCATAACTCCTTGAGAAGATACTAACTCAGGCTCCTCTGATTTGGGAAATAGCAACCTCTTCTCTCAGTAATCTATAAGAATGTGATGGTAGAGAGCCAATCGATCCCCAAGATCACCTCCAACCCTTGTAGAGGTAGGGAGATTAGGTTCACTTTGTATTTGCACCCTTTCACCTCCACTAGACATCTAGTGCACAAGGACGACGTCCTAATCAAACCCGAGGCCGGAGTAGACACCGCAAGCTGGCACTACAGCTCACACACTAGCATACTCAAACGTTCCACACATGCATCTGACACAAAGGAGTGTGTCACTCCAAAATCATAATACACACAACATCTCATCCCAACAATCACACAATAACCCATAACCAGGATACCTGAGCCTGTAACCTCTGCTCCCGTCATAGCGTGGACCCTACCTGTCGCCTGAGGCCTGTTGCCTTTGTTCCTCTGCTGGTTCTGTGCAGGAGTCTGAACTAGAGGGCGTGTCGCTGTCCTAGCAAGAGTGGGACAGTCTTTCCCAAAGTGGCCTTGCTTGCCACAGTTGTTGCATCTACGATAGCCTTCCGTGCGTGGGCAAACATGCCTCAAGTGAGGGCCTCTACTATGAAGCACTACACTCGGCTCTGTTGTGAAGGAAAGCACCTAGACCCCTAAGACTGATGGTGAGGTTTGTCATAAGGCTTCCTCCTCTCCTCCTATCTCGGCTTGGACCCAGATGGTCTGCCGATCCTCTGATGTTGTGGTAGACGCTGACCCTCTACCTCATTCTTCATTTTCTCTATTACTTTAGGCTTTTCCACCACAGTAGCAAAATCCTTGATGGATAGTGGGGCTACCATCAAGCGAATATCACCACGAAGACCATTTTCAAATTTCCTGTATCGCCACTCCTCATCAAGTGGCTTGGTGTAGAAACGACTGAGGTGCTTAAATATCTCTGCATACTCTGCTACTGTCTTCCCTCCTAGAGTCAACTGGAGGAATTCCACCTCCTTAACATACTGGATGCTTTCTGGGAAATATTCAGAGAGGAATTCCCCCCTGAATGCCTCCTTAGTCACATGCTCGTCTCTCTCCTCCATGATGGATTTGGTGCTGATCCACCAATGTTCAACTTCTCTGGTGAGCATATATACCGTAAATGCAAGCCTGTTATCTATCGGACACATTTGTGCGTCGAAGATTCTCTCCATGTCTTTAGCCATTGGTCTGCGGCATCAAGACTGGTCTTGCCGTTGAACCTCACAGGATTGTTTTTCAGAAAGTCTTCCAGACTCCACTCCCTGATTAGTGGTCGTGGGTCAGGGCCAAAGACAGGTGCAATTGTCCTGTTCTCCTCCAGCTGGCGGAGGGCTTCCATATGCTACCTGTGAGCATCCTCAACAGCCACTCTTGCAGCCTCCATCTGCTGCATCACCAATTGTTGTTGTTCAAGCGACGCTGACTGTCACTACATGGACGCTTCATGTTGCTGCATCATCGCCATGCTTTGTTGTGTCATTGCGGCCACCATGGCTTCTATGGCTCTAGCAATATCAGGTACATCGTCTTGAGAAGGTTGGGTGTCCCTACAAGGAGGTGCCATAATCACTGGTGCACACAAAACAAATTGTTAGACCAGATAAGACACATACTTAACTAAGAACACTCAAAATGACATAAAGAAAGCTAAACGGACACCCAAGTCCACAGACCTAAGGAATGACCGCTCTTAAACCATAAATGTAACGTCCCATTAAAAATATAATATAATTAAATGAAACATTACACAAAATATTAATAGAAACAAGGTCCTGGAGTAAAGTCGCTACTCCTTACAGTTAACCAACGAAAACATAATTAGACTAGGGCACACCATGATGCCAATAGACAAGTAAAGAAAAGAGTCAATAGTAATTCAAAATATAACCCAAAAGTAAGACGCTACATGGGCCATAGCACTAGAGGAAAGCCCAAATAAACAGAAATCCAGTCCAAGCAGACTATGCAGCTAAATCATCCCTTCCCTGTTGACCTCGAGTACCTCTCGCATCTGCTAACATCCATAAATTGATGATCATCGCAAAAGTAGAAGAACCACATACAAAGCAACCAAACAAGCAAAAGGATAAGCTAGAGTATAAAACAGTTTATCATAATGATACAGGCTATTTCACAGACCAATGAATATATGTCAACCAATCATGTTATGACTTGCAAACAATACACTAAGACTCAGACTCAACTCATCCAGATACATATAATTTAGTATGATTCAGCGGATGCTTGCACTTGTAGTGGATTTCCTTGCTCTCCCCCGAGCTGCTCACCCTTGAGCTAAGTGTTACAATGTCTCAATCCCCCCACATAAGGTTAGCCCTTAATAAGTTTCAAGCCTCCTACTACTCTCACCACAAGAGTCAGTCCGCTCTATGTGAGACTAACTGAGTCCTTAGAGCGTCAAGATGCAACCTTACCTTGAATCCTTACTAAATTATATAGATGGGGCACCACCATGAACTCCCACTAACAGGGGTCGTGGAATTACGTCCCGACCAACTGAGGCACCACCCTGAAATCTCACCTAGAGATTCAAGGAATTACACAAATCATATTCAACCAACCGAGTAATATTTATCATGCATATAAATCTAATGCCAACCTTCATAACCATTCCTCATTCATATTCCATGTTGAATCCATACCAACTCCTCCTTCCCAAATCATGAATATATAAGTGTATTTCATACCAACACCATGCCACTTAAATTACCAACCATCTCATTTGTTTTACATACCAAGATCACACTAACACATCAATCCAATTCATACCCACATATTTTTCCATGCATTTCATAAGCCTAACACTTTAAATAGAGTTAGTCAATCAATCAAACAATCCATAACAACCAAGTAAAGAAAATAGTGTGGCCTATAGCGGATCTCGCTTAAGCCAGAAGCTCTCGCTTTAGCAAAATGAGTTCCTTCGCTCAAGATGCAGACTCTCGCTTAGGCGAGATCGCGATAGAGGCTTTTCGCACACTCACTTAGGCAAGCCCTCCCTCGCTTGAGCGAGACCACCTCTCGACCAAAGGTGAGGTTCCTCGCCTGGGCTAAGACTGCAGCAGCACACCAAGGCCCCCATGCGTTCTCACTTAGGTGAGCATCTCTTGCCTAAGTGGGATAGTGCCTCGCTCAAAACAAGAGATCTCTGTCTGAGCAAGAGTTCAAGTGTAACCCTGGCCTGCTTCTGCATGTCTCGCCTGGGCAAGTCAGTCTCGCTTGGGCGAGAGCAATAGGTCTCGCCACTGTTCTCCCTACAGTAGCCATAGTTTCGCACCCAGACAACAATATAAGCATTTCACCGTTCAACTACAACACACCAGTTATAAATCATGAAACAGTGACAAGGAAACTCAAAGATCAAAGTAAATAAACAAGCCCTAGCTTCCCTTACCTAGAAAGTGTTAGCTAAGAGCTTCGACACTCGAACCATGAAGAATAGTAGCTCGAGAAGTAGCTTCGAGAGCTGAAAAATAGTGGAACCAGTTCAACACGAGTTCCCTAAGACAAACGCTATTTGGAACCACGAAAAAGAAACTGAATGGAGAAAGAGCATCAGTTGGAACTGACTTACGTGGAGTAGAAAATCTGGTTTGAGTTAGCTTGAAGAAGGCTTAGGGCTAAACCCTAGTAGAGCATTTTGTGAAAAAAATGAGAGTGTGAAGGAACTGTTTTTGCAAGAATGGCAGAAGTGAGAGGGGTTTGGCTGCCTTAGGGGCCTTGGACACCCTATGGGCCAACCCTTAAGCCTATTATATTAGGGGCAACCCCTTGAATATTAGGACTGAAATAAGAGGGCCATAAAATGCAAAATTTTTACTCAATCATATAAAAAATCTACTTAAAGAGTTATTTTACTTTTTCATCCTATTGATTTTTGTTGTCAATCTCGTTTACCATAAAAAATGTAAAAATGGAAATATAATTCAATTATATTATTTAATATCTAATAAATGATTGTTTTAGTTCCTAAAACGTCGATGTATAAAGTTGAAATTCTTTTATTAATTAATTAGTTTAATCCATGGTATCCTTAAAAATTATTTTAAAAATTAATTGATTTTTAAAATAAATAAATAAATACTACTTTAAATGTGTGTCTTAGATACATTTTACTCATAATTTTTTTTTCTCTTTCATATTTTCAATATATTTATCCTCCTATAACTTTTAATTAATTGATCTTTAGAATAAGTTATATTTTAAGTATGATTTTGTTATACTATTTTTTAATTTCTTTTATTTTATCCCTTTATGATTTATAATTATATGGTTATTTAATAAAGTTAAATTTGGAAAAATATATTTTACTTTCATATATTTAAATAATATTTAAAAAATATATATATACCAGTCTTTTTACCCGTGCAACGCATGGTTTTTTTGGATACCCTATTTTCGATTATATAATAATTATCAAACAACAAATAATATTTTTGTTAAACTTGACTAACATTCTGAATATGTTATTTGTTAAGTACACAAATTGTTAGTAATTATTAGTAGGAAATAACAATATGTATATAAACATACTAGGGATTGTAAGACCCACTTTTTTTTTCTACTCTTAATGTTTAAGGGCCTAGTCTTATCTGTTGGGTCTAAGGCCAATCCATAGGGTACCCCAAGACCCCTTCCAGCCTCTTGGTTTCCATTCTGCATTCACTTTGCAAAACAACTCACTTCCTCTCTCTCCTTTCTCTAACAGAGAGCTCTATTAGGGTTTGATCAAGACTTTTCTCCGAGCTAGCTATGCTCCATTTTATTCCACGTAAGTTGATCCTCAACTAGTACTTTTTCTTCTCTAGCTCTATTGTCGTGGTTCCAACTAGGGTTTATCTTAGTAACCTTGTTTTTGTTCTGGTGTCAGTATTTCTAGCTCAACAATTTGTTGTTGGAGCTGTGGTGCTCCTCTATAGGGTGCCTATGTTGTTTGCTACCATCTGTCTAGGTAAGGGAAGCTAGGGTTTTCACATTTTTGAAGTATGTCGCTTGTTTGGATTCTGTTTCATGATTAAAATGCTTGGTTGACGTTTGTGCTTGTATGAGATTGAATTGGATGTGGCCTTGTACTATTTTCCTGGTTTGCATTTGTGAACAGTTGAGAAACCTGATATTCTCGCCCAAGCGAGCAGGTCTCGCCTAAGCGAGAGTATCAAAAACCCTCCTAGGCTTTTGCTCGAGTTATTGCTCAAGCGACGAGCTCCAGTTTTGAGCGATTAGTCATCTCGCTTAAGCAAGGAGGTCTCACCTCAGCGATAAAACGCAAAAACCTCATTGTTCCACTGCTCGAGCTCTTGCCTAAGCAAAAAGGACTCGCCTGAGCGAGAGAATCTCTCTCGCTTAAGCGAGTGCTTCCAGCTTGAGCGAGATCTAGGTAGGGACATGCTTTAGTACTGTTTTCTTCTCTGATTTAATTGTTTGCGTACATGATAGAGTGATTTATTGTAAAGGCCTAAAGTATGATGTTGCATATGTTTAATGGGATGAAGTGAGAATGTTATATGTTGTGTTTGGCATGAAATGAAATATGGATTGGTTGGTTTGTTTGGGCATCAACATGAAATTATGATGCTTGAGATAATGTGTGGAATATGTGTGGGGGGGCATGGTTGTGGTATGAGATTGATGTAATTCTATGAAACTCTTGGTGAGATTTCATGGTGGTGTTGGATGTGATGGACATATTTCCATGAAGGTCTTGGTGAGATTTCATGGTGGTGTCATAGTGTATATAATTAGGTAAGGATTCAAGTAAGGATTGCATCCTGAAACTCTAAAGAGTTAGTTAGTCTCACGTAGAGCGGACTGACTCAAGTGGTGAGAGTAGTAGAAAGCCCTAGTTTTTGGCAGAATAATGGCCTTAGATGTTTGAAGGTTAACCTTGTGCGTGGTAGGGTGAAACCCATTGGCAATGGCTTTGTAAAGCAGTAGAGGCCACCAAAAGTGCGGGCATCTAGTGAATCCGACCTATTATATGTATCCAGATAAATTGAGTCTTAGAGTCTTGTTGTTTGCTATCACATGCTTGGATGATTGATGTGTTCTTGATTTTAAATTGCATGCTTAATTGTATGATAAAGATCTTTTTACTTTAGCTTACCCTCTTTGCTTGTGTATATCTTCTTGTGTGGTTTTCCTTTTTGCAATGATCACCAATTCCTTAATGTGAGCAGATATGGGAACCCCTGTGATCGCAATGGGAACACTGTAGCTCAGTTGGTCATGAGTAGAAGTTGGGCTCACCGTAGAGCTCACGTTTGAAGAAACTTAATGGTTTTGTAATCTCTTGCTCTATGAGCAAGCATTTGGGCAATTGTTAAACCTTTTAATTATGTTCATGGCATCGTGGTGTGCCTAGTCTTTTCTTCCAGTATATTACGCATAACTGTAATGGTTGATACATATATACTTCATGGTGTTGCTCTTTTATATTATATGTGATGTTTCATTTATAGAATTTATTCTCTATTAAATGGGATGTTACAAGGATCGCTCAAGAGTTTGGGAGGCCTAAAGCAAACTTAAAAAATGAAGTCTTTTATTTAAAATTTATTTTTTTAACTTTTTTTTATGCAAAATTATTTATTCAATTGTCGTAATTAATTTTATTTAACATTTCTTTTTCAATAGATAATGGTTGATCTTAAATAAATTTTTATTATTTTTAACTTTGAGAAACTCCTTTCGGCTGAAGCAATTGACACTAAAGGAAGCAACTGACACTGAACTTGTTAACATTATCCTAATCACTAATTACTTCTCTTTCTCTATTGTTGCTAACACCTATATCTATATTGTTATTATCTTATTTATTCAAAGAGCACCCACCTGTATTTTTTAATTCATTTTTCTTATCTATTTTTATAAATTTATTCATAACTCCTTTTTGCTATGCAATTAATGCCTCAATTCTTATCTTTTTTGGATTCCTGAATAATCTGATTCAAAATTTCTAGTTGACATGTCTATATATTTTTATATGAAATAATAATATATAAAATACTACTAAAGATATATATATATATATATAACGAATGATTTTAAATAATAAAACTTGGTTTTGATTGTCAAGGAAGTAAACTTGATAGCATACTTGTAGTATCTTAAAGTCTGAAACCTCTTACTTCTTCTCAACTCTCAAATATTTCACAAACCTACAGAGTTTATTTTAAGATTAATCATTAATAAAAATAATTCAAAAAAAAATGTTCTTCGATAGTAAATGGGAAAAATATATGAAAAAAAAAACTCTTAAAACCTGTAATCGAAAAGTATCGAAAAACAAAATTGGGCAGAAGAAATGCATTTCTAATTATAATACAAATCCAAAACAAAACAAAAATAACAGCAACACAAATCTAAAGAAAAAACATACTAACAAAAAATGAGGATAAAAATATTGGTACACACGGACAGCATGATATTCAAGATGAGGAGATTCAAGGAATGTAATATAATAAAACCCTAAAAAAATGACTCTTAGTAGGAAAGAAAGTAAGGAGAGATAAGAGAAGTCACATGGAGATAAAAGAAGAAAATAGAATATACAAATTGATTATAAGAGAATAAAGACATTCCTAATCATTCTCTTTTTTTAAAACAAAATTATAATTTACTACAAAAAGTTTTAATTCATTAATTATCATTTTTAATACCAATAAAAATTATTAGACAATAATAATTTAATTAAATATTATTTTTGAACATAAACTTTTAATTAATTTAATAGAGCTGTCTTAGTAATAAATATTTTTTAGGGTCTTTTCTTTCTTAAACATAATTTTATAACTAATTTAATAGAGATATATTAGTACTAAAAAATGTTTTTGAGGCATTTTTTCTTAAACATAATTTTATAATTAATTTAATATAGAAATATTAGTAGTAAAAAAATTGTTTTTGAGGCCTTATTTTGTTGGAGGCCTAAAGCGAGTGCTTTACTCGCTTTACCCTTGAGCCGACTCTGAAACATACAATCGCTGGACAAATCTGATGGATTAAAAATTGCACTTGGTGAGAAGTTGCAATGGTTGTTAATATCAGAAAGTTGAACAATTTTATTGATAGAACTTTTATAGCTTTGTATGTGATTTTCAACAACTCCATTTGCATTGAATTGAAGTTGTCATTTTATAAATGAAATTGGATATTTATTTGTGAAAAATAAACAAACAACCCTTACCCTGACTTGTTCAACATATCCCACTTACATTATCAAAATTATTGGTTTCATTATTTTGCACATTATTTTCAATGACTTCTGACAAAATTATATCTTTAAAGAGTTATTTTACTTTTTTATTCATTTAATTTAATTTTTAATTTGATTTACCGTAAAAATATAAATATATTTAACTTTATCGTTTAATACCTAATAAATTATTAGTTTATGTTTTAAATAACACTACTAATTTATAAAATTTAGAATCTTCATCTCAATCAGTAAAATACGTCTAGTATATTCTTTTGTTAATCAATTTAATATAGGACATCCCTAAATATTAATTTAATAGGTTTTAAATTAAATAAATAATTACCTCTCGAGTGTTTTTTAGATATATTTTAGTAATAATTAGAAGTTTTTTCCTCTAATGTATTTATTATGTTTATATTTATTATTCAAGAATAACTTATATTTATCTATCATTTAATATCAATAAATTATTAATTTATTTCTTAAATAACACTATTAGTTTATCAAATTTAGAATCTTCATATCAATCTCTAAAATGACAGTTATATCCAAAGTGCAAATTCTTTTGTTAATCATCTTAATCCATACTATCCCTAAATATTATTTTAAGAATTAGTTAAGTTTTAAAATAAATAAATAAATAAATACTTCTTTTAATGAATGTGCTTAGATACATTTTAGTCATAATTAGAAGCTTTTTTTCTCTAATATATATACTATATTTTTATATTTATTATTCAAGAATAACTTATATTTAACTCTATTATTTAGTATCTAATAAATCATTATTTTATTTCTTAAAAAACACTATTAGTTTATAAAATTTAGAATTTTCATCTTGATCTCTAAATAGTCGATTACGTCTAAAGTCGATTTTTTTTTATAGGTTCAAGTTGTATTATGCCAAGGCCCGAGTCTTCCTCGTATGTGGTCTTCTTCTTTGATGATCCTTCAAATCCAATAAATGTCATCCAAGGCGCAGTCCAAGGCCTAGGAGTCTTGGAAAAGACACTGTAATGCTTAAGTTAGCATTGATGTTGTCAGGAAATTTTAGAGAACAATATTGTGTGAATGCATAAAATAACGTGTTATTGATACCCTTTTACCTATGGGTCCCACTAAAATGGGATTTCTGGCTCAAAATACCTTTTTAACTGTTTGGGGTCCAAAGATAATGGTAAAATTACCACAAAACCCTTACTAGTTGACGGTCCTTGCTTGTTAGTCAGTTTCCTTAGTACGCGTTGGTTTGAGAGTCAATATGCGTAGCCTTTTGAAGTAACCAATACCCAACACCCGCCCTTGGTGGGATGGGGTTGGGTACGAGTACTGTGGGAATGTCACAGCCTTTGGAGTAACCAATACTCGACCTTTGTGGGATTAGGTCGGGTATGGGTATTATGAAGTTCTTATGACATTTGAAGTAACCAATACCCAGTACCCAACCTTTGTAGGATTAGGTCGGGTATGAATACTATGGTGTTCTTGTGACTATTGGAGTAACTAGTACCTAGTACCCGACCTTTGTAGGATTAGGCTATGTACGGGTACTATGTTGAGATCACAGCCTTCAGAGTAACCAATACCCAGTTGATAACGTTGTCGTTGACGTGATCAAATTAATACTACTTATCTATAACAACTTAAGTATTGTTAAGAAAGTAGTCAACAAAATTGATACAATCCTATCCAGGAAAGAGTATGATCATTTCTGAATTTGAATCCTCAAGAGGCACGACAGGAATAAATCAGAGAAGAATGCGGAATAACACAGAGATGGAGGACGCCACAATCTAGCAGATTGATAAGTCAAGTGAAGATTCGCCACAAAGATGTTAATCTTTGATAAGAACCGGAGGCCTAAGCCAAGAACAAAGAGAATCATCTCTTTAATGAAATCAAATTCAATATATGACTAAAAGTGTCCCATCAATTTTTTGGTACCTTTATTTATAGACACATAAGTTTAAGCAAACCTGAAAACCGTACAAGAAGGTCCAAGCCCAAAACATAAAAGCATAAACTAATTTATAAAAGAAAACTCAAAGACCAAAAACATAGAACATAACTAATTTCTAAAAGAAAACCCAAAGGTTCATCTTCAAGTTCTTCTTGTATGGAATCTTGGGATAGTCCTCTATCATTCCCTCTTTCTTGAAGAGAATTTGTCCTCAAATTCGTACCACTTGAAGATTCTTTATCATTCTCCCCTATTTAGAGAGAATTCGACCCGAATTCTGAAAGGTCCTCCCGGGTCAAATACGCACACTTTATAATGATATATTTGATGGCTCTACAGTTAGTGCACATCCTCCCCAATCTATCTTTCATAGGTACCAAAATTACTAAAATAGCACAGGGACTCAAACTTTCCCGCACCGATCCTTTTTCCATAAGTTGCTCCACTTGCTTCTGTATCTCTTTAGTTTCTTCTGGGTTACTCCTATAGGTTGGCCTAATAGGAAGGGATGTACCCTGAATGAGATCTATATTATACTCAGTACCCATTTTAGGAGGTAAACAATGAAGGATGTCTTTAGGAAAGACATCATCATACTGCTTGAGAAGTTGTGTCATAGCTGAAGACAAATAAGCTTGCACAGACGAGAGACAAGTATTGTTAGGCATAAGCAAATATAATGGTTGTTTCTCAATCAACATTCTATTTATCTCTTTTTCTCTCAAGAAAAGGCTTTTATCACTCTTTATTTTTTTACCTTCCTTTTTCTTGCCTTTTTTGGAATTTTCTCTCTTCCTTCTTTTCTCTCTTGCTCTCTTCTCAATCTCATCTTAATTTGATCCTCACAAATATCTCTAGGAGATAAAGGTATTAGGGACACCTTCTGCCCCTTAAACAAGAAAGAATACTTATTGGTTAGACCATCATGGGTTACCTTTCTATCATATTGCCAAGGCCGCCCCAACAACAAGTGACTTGCATCCATAGGTACCACATCACATACTACCTCATCGACATATTTACTTATAGAGAAAGCAATGTTCACGTGCTTATCTACCACCAATTCTCCATCCTCACTCAACCATTGCAAAGTATAAGGACTAGGGTGCATAGATGTCACCAAACCAAGCTTTTCCACTAGTTGTTTACTTGCTACATTTGTACAACTACCTCCATCAATGATGAGTGAACACACCTTTCCCATAACCATACATCGAGAACGAAAAATATTTCTTCTTTGGGTCTCATCTTCCTCCTTATTCATACTACCCAACAACCGCCTAACCATTAAGAGATCTCCCTCCAAAAGAGGGACTTCACACTCCTTTTCCTCCTCATCACTACTAGATGATTCAGATGAGTCACCCGCAGAATGCTCACTAATGTACTCACCATTCGCCAACAACATCATAATTCTTCTGTTGGGACATTCAGTTGCGATATGTCCTCTACCCAAACATTTAAAACATTTTTTTTTGCACTAGAACGGGAAGAATCATCATTACTAGCTTGAGAAGTTACTTTACCATTTGAGGACTCATTCTCTTGAGAATTTGGAATGGTAGAAGTAGCTCCCTCCTTCTTATATTTCTCCTGATCTCTCCATGAGGTGGAGGACTTCCTGTAGGCGCTTCTTCTCTTGAGTTGTTGTTCAACTCTGGTGGCTTGGTGAATAAGATCCTCCAAGATTTCATAATGGTGCATTTCCACCATATCTTGAATCTCCCAATTTAATCCATTCAAGAATCTAGCCATTGTAGCCATATGTGTTTCTTCCACTTCAGCTTGCATCAAGGTGACCTCCATCTCTTGAACATACTCTTCAAAACTCCTATTTCCTTGTGTAAGTATTTGTAATTTGTTGAAGATCTCTTTTTTATAATAAGGAGGCACAAATTTTTCCTTCATAGCTACCTTTAATTGCTCCCATGTAGAAATTGGCAACCGCCTTCTTCTAGCTATGTCCACAGTGATTTGATTCCATCAATTCATAACATAGCCTTCAAACTCCAAGGAAGCCATAAGCACCTTATCATCCATCATCTTAATAATTGTAAGAGTTGAAGATTTGGTCAAGCTTCATTTCCCATGCCAGGTAGGCTTTCGGGTCATTAGCTCCCTTAAATTTAGGAATTATAATCTTCCTCCACATCTTATCTCTTCGAGGTGTGTGGTTCCCAAACTCCTCTCGTCTTTGACCTCGCCTTGGTCTAAAACCATGCTCTTCTTCATCATTATTGTAACATCCCGACAGGATATTACAGAATTAAAATAATAAATTTGATAGAAGAATAAATGCACCGCATTTAATGATACCTCATTTCCCATAAGCGCGGGAAATTTAAAACTTTTATTATATAAGATAAAGTACTAAAAAATCCATACTACAAAAGTGAAAATATTATCAAATAGGCCATAAGCCTTTACAATTTTTTTACAAATCTAAGAATATAAAACTTAAACATAAACATAAAATTCACAAGCGAACCCCGCTCCATGACTAAGTCTCACCAGCACCACCTGCATCAACATCACCTGCTCACGTGTACCACGTACACGATCATCGCCAAACACAAGCAGATAGGGTGAGCTTAACAGATTAAACATATTAAAATCACATACATATGTTAATCACACATATAAACATATATAGATATCATATAGTCACATTATAGAAATTCTCCTCTATCTTGCATGGCCACCACCATGATACTTGCATACTACACCTTCTAGTGAATACTTCAAGATGACCTGCTACCATACCTATCGGTCACAACCGACAAAGCACGTGCGGGAAACCATTGCTACGGATCATACACCGCAATGCCAGGTGAAGTTCCTAAATACGAACATAGTTCGTAACGTCCCAAGACTACCAAACTCGTCAGCTATTTACTAAGGAGGGCAATCTATCTGGACCCATCTGTACTGCCCACAACCAGCACACTCACACCAGCAACACTCGCCAACCCGAGCTCAACTCAAGGGTTCTTCGTGTTCATCCGCCATCCCGATCTCAACTCGAGGGATGCCATTTCGAGCTCAACTCGAGGAATGCCACGTGCTTAACCCCTATCCTGAGCTCAATTCAAGGGATACGTTCCGAGCTCAACTCAAGGAACACCAGCAGTCCCACCTTTGAAGTATCACCAAAAGCCTTATAGTTCACGCATGCAAGATCCGACAACCCTGAGTTGCAGCAGCAAAATCGCCTGACAGGGGACACGTACCGCCAAGCGCTGCCAGCTTCCAGACCGCCTGGCAGGGGACACATACCGCTAGGCGCCAAGCGCCTCTGAATCATTAATTTCTGCAGGCACCGCCTGGCAGGACAATCCACACCACCAGGCGCATCGGACCAGTAGATCTCTAATCATGCAGATACCGCCTGGCGGAACATCCTTCATCGTCAAGCGCCTCGCGTCTTACAGAGCTCCCTGAAGTAGAGCTATCGCTTGGCGGACTTAACACTGCCGCCAGGCGCCATACCAGTTCCTGCGTTGTACTGGTTTAAAGTTGGTCAGACTTGCTTCCATCCTTCATTCCCTACTTCCTAACTCTCGCTAAGTTATTACCACCTAGGTACATCACTCCTCAAGTGACTAATTCCCGATCCCAACTTCCACTTCCATTTGAGTATGACATCCCAACAAACAAGAAAACAGATTCCTCTGATGTTAATCTTGCTCATACTTATCGTGTTACAATTCACTGATTCCAATTACCAACTTTGTCTCTAACTTCCCACTTACAGTAACCTAAAACCTGCCAACAATTCCTCCCGCCTCAACTCAATCCTCTAGTTAATACATTTCTATTTGATGAAGGATTGACCCCAACCAAGGATGGAGGCACATGCTTAAGAAGACTAAGCATGTTTAGAAAGGAAGTTCACTAAACCTTCATCCCTTTCATTTGTGTTTGTTATTTTTTATTGCCTAAGTTGACTTAGTTGAATCAACTTTAGTTGACTTGTTGATCTTTGACTAGGTTTGACTTGTTGACTATAGTTGACTTGACTTAAGCCAACATGCTAATCTATGTTTATTTTCTTTATAGGTTAATTAGGAGTAAGAAAGCAATGCTAGGTGGCGCATGGTGATTGGGGAGCATAAATGATGTGGAGGAGAGAGTA
>Ga0214543_1006814_pt1 | contig 20076 bp, 21 predicted proteins | sample CNSS2metaG_FD_160094 | JGI IMG/M metagenome (GOLD analysis project Ga0214543, IMG submission 160094) | Root nodule microbial communities from cowpea collected in UCLA plant growth center, Los Angeles, California, USA - CNSS2 | ecosystem: Host-associated > Plants > Roots > Nodule | place: USA...
GGCCACAGTCGAACAAATCAGTTATGTCTTTGAATTTGTTCGACTATTCCGTTGGGGAATGGTGTAACGGTAGCACAACAGACTCTGACTCTGTTTGTCTTGGTTCGAATCCAGGTTCCCCAGCCAGAATATCGGAAAGCCCCTTTCTGTTGAGAAATCAGGAGCTTACCGAATGGCGCGAAATCCCAACCCACCTAGCTCAACCACCTTGGTCGAAGGTGCCAGCAAGCAGCAACTCGCAGACCTCGCGACCCTGCTAGGTCTGATGCAAGCGGCCTCGAAGCTCAGCCAGGAACTGGACGTGCTCGCCAACCAAGTGGGTGGGTCGCTGGAGAAGATAGCGGAGCGGTTCGGCGTGCCCTTTGGAGAGGTCCACCAGACCTATGTAGATCAACAGACTGTTCGCAAGCCGAAGGCCCGGAAGGCGCGCAAAGCACCGTCTCGACGCTGATCAACACTCTTCGTCCATCGTTTCGCCATCGAAAGGGCGCGAAGGACGCAGGGGCCTCCTGATTGTCGGGAGGCCTTCTTGTTGTGCCAATAGGATGATGAGAATCATTCACGTTACTTGGCGTTTTGGTCCTTTCTTGCAGAGAGGTTGTTAGACCGAAAGAACCGATGAAGCCCATGCGGGACCTCATCGGCCAAGTCTGATCCAACCGCTTCTAAGCGATTTGCTGCTTTACAAGGAAGCTCTTGGCTCCTGGTCCTCTGCCCGACACGTACTTCACTCCAAGCTCTGTAAGGGCCTTGCTCGTGGCGTGTGCGTCGTTACGGAGCACTTCACGAAGCCTGGAGAGCCCGGCAGGTTTCAATGCCAACTCGCGCTGTATAGTGCTGAGCGGCACGCTTTCACCGGGCTCTGCGTTGCGCATGAGCGTCAGCAAAGGTTGATGCGAGCTACCCTCACGCGGACGGCGGACCTTCGGCCCATCCATCTCGAAGGACCATGGCACGACCTCGATATCAGGCATGTCGGCCTTGATGTCCGTCAGAATGGCATCGCCTATGTTGTCGGCGGGAAGGACAATGAATATGTCGGCCGGGTCGCAGCCGCCGTCCTCGTCAACGACCTTGCGGCACCTGATGCGGTTGACGGCTTGGATAATCTCCACGGACATTTGACGCTGCTGCATCAGGCGGCGGACGTTCGTGTATCCCTTCCACGTTGGCGTCTTCAGCCAAACATCATCCTGCACTCCTTGGAGGGCGAAGAAGACGTTGGTCGGCCATATCAGGTCACGGTAAGGCAACCCGAACAGCACGGCCGTGTCGTAGTCCTTCCAGTCGTTGCGCCCGTCCACGGCTCCCCAATGGCCGAAACCGACACGCTTGAAGGGATGCTTGAACCTCTCCGCAGAATGTTCGTAGTCCTTGTGAACGCACACGAACACAGACCTGTCAGAGCCTAACTGAGCCTCAAGCGCCTCCAGCAATCGGGCGTAGCGCGCGGCAAACGTCTTTTCCATAGTCGTCTTGCCAACGCCCTTCGCTCTCGCAACGTGAAGGGTCACATTTCGATAATTGCGAGCACCGGCACAGACGGGCTCAATCTGCGCTCTGCCTTGGAAGAGCTCCCACAAGAAGTTCTGACTTGCGGTCGCATCCAACACAACGGCTCCGGGGACGGCATAGGAGACCGTGAGAGTGGAGGAGTTGAGCGAGTGGTCCTTACCGATGCAAGCATAGTAGGCCCATCGATCTGCAAGAGCTTGGACGCTCGCGAGCGTATCGTCCACCAACTTGGCAATGTTACGCTTGGTGTTGCCCTCCCTGATCCTCCGGTCATACTTCACCTTGCGCATGGCCTCGCGCAGAGGCTTCATGGCGGCCGGGGGAGTGCTTAGTGCGCCGCGTGACCCTCCATCGTTCCACATCAGTTTCGCCGTACCGTCGTTGGTGTCGGATTGTGCCTGTTGCACCAACGCGTCTTTCAGCGCTTCTACGAGCTTGACTTGATCAGGGTGGGCTTGCGCCACGTCAAAGGGCACACAGCCCAGGACAAACTGAAGGCTTTCCAGCGTGACCTTGTTCTCCTCCACCACGTTGGCTAACGCCTCATCAACGATGGTCAGGAGGCGATGACCTCCGTTCCACTGCACGAGGCGTGACCATGCAGCACCGGCAAGGGTCTCAGCGGCATTAACGAAGGCTTGGTGTGTCACGACCAGAACGTCGTATCCCCCGATATCATCGGCATCAGTTCCGCTCCTTGAGTGATGAGCAACGGCGACGATCGCCCCCGCCATCGCGTTGACCTGAGCAGCGAGGTCGTCGGCCTGCTTGATCAGCCGGGTCACGAGGAGCACGCCCACAGGCTTGACGTTCCTTGGAGCGTCCCGATTGAGCTTCGCCTGCATTGCCGAGTACAGGCACGCCCCTTGTGTCTTGCCGGACCCCGTGGGGGGCTGAAGGACCTTCCAGCGCGCATTGCGTTCGCTGATGTTGTCTATGATTGATCGTTCAAAGACGTTCCCCATCGTCTCCCACAAGGATCGCAGGGGATTTGACGACGGCATGTGTAGCGTCTGTGTCCAGTGATCGTTCATTGCGGACACGAACTCCAGCGGTGGCACGAGAGCATACTGCCCGTGCATACCGATATCGGTAGTCATGAGTTATAGGCCTTGAGGTTTTAGATTGAAGTTAGGAGGCGAGGGGGGGCTTCTGCATGCGCCGCAGGCCCGATGAGGCTTGGAAGGCCAAAGACACCCTTCAAGCTCCTACCCCTCTCTCTAGAGGTTTCAGGGGTGTTATTATTGATCGTAGAAGACATGGCTCCATGAGCCTCTAGGGACTCCATTGAGCCGTTTTGAACCCGTAGGGCTACTTGCCTAGGCTTAGAGTCCAGAGGCGCCCAGCGCAGCCCGCTGGAGTCTTGAGAGGCATTCCCGAGGAAGGTAATGGTCATCATCCTTGGTGCCCTTCAAGAGCCTGGAAGGCGATGCACTTGAGCAACAGCAGGAACATGGAGAGATGGTAAGGTAGGCCTAAACGGGCCATTGAGGCGTGATAATTCTCTTGCACTAAGGATATTCGTGATGTTGTCCGCTGATGACTTCCGGCACGAGTTGGATGCACAGATTGACCGTGCCACACGGCAAGGCCGTCCTCATATCGAAGTCAATGCTGGCGAACTTCACCGCACGTTAGGCGGCTACCCTGCCAAGGCGGGAGAGAACCATAGCATGCCCCTGTGTTGCAGTGTGATGCGCGTGGAGCAGCGCAGGGGCAACGCTGAAATTGTCTTTGAGACGCCAAGCGGCAACGCGGCCTCCCTCACTATTCGATACGGCTTGCCGCGGCCTTAGCCTGAAAGGAAGGTTTTAGGCTGCTCACCGTTTCAAAATGAGCTTTCCAAACCGTACGATGTCTTCATTCGACCAGAGATACTTGGTGCCGGTGTTTTCACTGGACACTTCAAAGATACCGCTCTCACTTTTAGAGACGTGAAACCCCGCCACCTTAGCGTCCACCAGCACACGCAGCGCCTCGTGACTGGTGGTCTCGCCTTCTTTCGTTTGGGAGAAGTTGCGCAGCCACTCAGCCCCGGCTTCCTGCTCAGCCTCCTGGACCAACCGGTCTACGATGTTCGGAATGTATTTGCGGTCTTCATTCAAGGCAAAGAAGGCTTGGCCAAACCGCTCAACCCAAGTGGCTCCGAACGGCATAAGTCGCGCCGCGGCCTGCCGGATTTCATCGTCGTATCTGACGAGCGCTTCCCAACGTGTCATGTGTTTGTCCGCTTAGGTATCCCAAAGTTGACCGAGCTTATCTTACCTAGAACTCGAGCTCCCAACCATCGGCTTTCGGATGCCGCTACTGCCTCTTCTGCGGTTTGGTGTTCCACAATCCCCTGATCGCTTCGTTAGGCAGGTGCTTGAGGATCGTCGCGCCATACTGAGGGAATTCGCTCAGCATGCGGTCACGGACCTGCGCGACGACCTCAGGTGTGTCGGAGCCCCACAGAGCGCTTAGGTACTTGTGGAAGTCTCCACGCTCCTTGACCGTCTGCATCGCGTCGGAGATGCGTTTGTAGATTGCCTCCTCAGCCTTGAGCCTCCGAACAGTGCCAGCATGGTAAGCCCGTTCGTTACGGATGGACTTTCCGCCCGTGAGGGCATCCTTCAGGATCAAGTCGGCCGCCTTCTCAGGCTCGTGCATCCAGTGTGGGCTCTCAGGCAGCGCGAAGGGCTCAGGTCCGCTTGAAGCACTCTTTGGCGCTGTGGGTGCTTCAAGGCTGTCCGCTTCGGGGACCTTGCGCAGCTTCGTCACCGCATTGGCTGCGTTCGCTTCCTGCGCCAGCCGACGAAGGAGTGGCATCACGTCCTTGGCGGTCTGCTGTTGCTTCTGGCGCTGAATCTTCTCAACGATCTTCCCGATACCCGGCTCGACCATATCGGGCTTGAACAGCGCAGGACGCTCTGACACAGCTCCCCAAGGCTGTGCTGGCGCGGCATTGAGGGGAGCGACCTTCGGTCCTGTAGGGCTTTGGTTGATCACGGTCGGTACACGGACGTTACCGCTGCCGTCAGCGAACTTGTTGGCAAAGGTCTTGGCAGGCGATGCAAGACCAAGTCCCTTGTCCAGTGCCTTAAGACCCTTGTAGGCCGCTACAGCACCAGCGAGCCCTTCGAGCGCAGCAGGGAAGTGAGACGCCACGGTATCGAAGCCGACCCCACCGCTGCCGACTGCACCGGCACCAGCGAACGTGCCGAGTTCTCCAACGCGCTTCGCCAATGGGCCGATGAACTTCTTAGCGGTCTGGTGCGTACCACCAACGAAGGTCCCTGCGCTCTCATCATAGTTCCCCATGTCCTTGAGCTTGCTCAGCGCCGTGGCTTGACGGACCAAGGACGACAATTGGTCATTGTTTTCAGCGTCAATCGCGGCAATGTCTCTCTTGCTGAGAGTGGCACCGCGTCGAGCGGCCTCAATGGCGTTGGCCGCTCTAGCAGAAGGATTGCTGACGCGGTTGGCCGCTTCCCCAAGCTCCCGCTGCACGTCGGCAACGGCGCGGTTCGTTGCGTCGAAAGCGACAGTCGGGTTGGAGAGCTTGTCAGAGCCTCCAGCCGCCTCTGTGAGGCGGTTGGCCGCCATCGCCGTATGCTCGTCTGCGCTCTGATTGCGCATGCGAGTGGCCGTGAGGGTTTCCTTGGCCGCGTGAGGCATTGAGAACACGCCACCGCCAAGAGCGCCCACGATGAGCGCGCCCTTTGTCGCGGCCGGGTCCATCTCTTGGTCCGTGCCACGCTTGACGAAGCCCTGCGACACGGCGTCTTGAGCCGCGTTGGTCACGCCTTCGGCCGCTGCGGCTTTGGCGACGTTCCCGCCAGCCTGCAACGCGCCCTTCATGCCCGTCCCCGTCACCTTGCCGGGACTGATGATGGCGTTCGTGCCCATCTTGTTGAGGGCGGACTGAGCGAGCGTCGAGGTCAAGCCCGTGAGCTTGTCTTCGGTCGTCGGCTCTGCGTTGGCGTCGCCAGTGCGCGCCTGAGCACGCTTCTCGGCTTCGTTGCCCGCCGTCCTGGTCCCGAAGGTCAAGGTGTTGGCGAGCCACTGGCCCACGGGTCCAAGGCGCTTCGTGAGCACCTGTCCAGCCACGTCAGAGGCGAGGGCAGGAGCCTGCTCGACCGCTGCACGGGGCAGGGCGGACCAATTGACGCCTAGCGTGTGGTTCTCCGCTCCGTCTTCGGGATGGATGAACTGCTCGGAGGCGGACTTGTAGTTCTTCCAGGCGATGGAGCTGCCCTTGGCCTCGATAGCCTTACCAGCGTCTTCGCTGATGTAGTTCTTGACCGTCTTGCCAACGCCCGACACGAGGTCAGACGCGCCCTGCGAGAGCGCGCCCAACATGGACGTGTCGGGTCCTGCGCCGTTGGTCTGGCTAATGTTCTGAGCGTGCCAGTTTTGGACACCAGTCAACGCGGCTTGTTCGTCAGGAGCTTCGACCACCATGTGACGGCCGTCAGGTATTTGGATTGTGTAGGTGGGCACTATCGTTTCTTCTTATTGTTGAGGCGGGGCGGCCAGTCGCTATCGGGCGCTGGAGCTTTCGGCATCATGTGATGGGCATTCCAAGGCAATGAAGCGTCATAGACACGCTCGGCACCAATCTGGATTGCTTTATGGTAGGCGGCATTGCATGGGCCTCTGCCACGGCGGCCGATGAAGTCAAAGGTGCCAGCGAGGTCTATAAGCGTCGTAGCGCACCAGCCGTTGCGGTAAGCCCGGCCAAGGATGACCCGTTGCGCGAAGTCGGGGCAAGCAATGCGGAGACGCTGGGACGCCTTCCGGGTGCTGTCAGGATTCGGTGTGGTCAATTTTGTGATGAGGGATTTCTGAGGAGGGGCGAGAGGCATGCAGGGCGATAGGGCGGTGTTCGCGTTCCTTGAAGAACTGTTTCGCGAAGCGGTCGCCCTGCAAAGCCGAGTTAATTGATGCCATGAGCATGCGTCTGTTCATGGCGAAGAACGGTTTGCCGGTATGCCATCTTGCGAAGTCGGCCAGGTCAGTTTCGGACCATCCTTGCCGGAGCACCGTGTTGAGCTTGGAAAGCTCTGTGGGCGTTATGCAGGCATGGAAGAAGGCTCCGAAGTAGTCGTGAGGTTTTGTGAAGTTGATGTCTGATGGTCTCCTACTAGGGCAGCTTCCGTCGGTGGTGCTGCTTACAGCGCTTAGTTCACCCATCCTTTCGCTCGGGTACGCCGATCGAACAAGGGCAAGCGATCTTGGCGGCCCGTCTTGAAATCGATCTCAACGGGTGCCGTAAAAGAGGGCAGGACCAGGTGCATGAAACAACCGGCTTCTCCTCTCAAGGGATGCGTTGAAATGGCGATGCTGCTGAAAACGCAGGAAAAAGTTGCGCTTATGTCCTGTTTTGTATATACGAGACAAAACACAATTGGAGTACTCGTGCGGGCGGAAGATTGCAGAGCGGTGTTGGAACGCATCAGGTGGCCTGACGGGCCTGTGTGCCCTCATTGCGAGGCATCAGGCCGCTCCGTCACCGAGATCGGCGGCACCTCACACCGACCTGGGCTCCACCTTTGTTCCGCTTGTAGGAAGCAATTCACCGTTACGGTAGGAACGCCGCTGGAGGGGTCCAAGCTCCCTCTCAGGGCGTGGGTTCGGGCAGCGCACATGCTCAACGCGCACCGACCCACTACCGTGCGAGAAGTCGAGCAGGCATTGGGTGTGACTTACAAGACTGCATGGCACATGGTGCAGAAGCTCTTGAAGGCTGTCGAGAACTATCGAGGGCCGTTACCTATGTTCGGCAAGACGGTCCAAGCTCACGTTGAGCCGTTCCTTCCGAAGACAAGGAATACAAAAGCTGGCTGGGCGCGAAGGGAAAGGCAGAAGGCTGCTGGGACCTATAAGGCTCCACGAGTGCCTGTAGCTACGGGAGCGCTGTCGGGATTACAGTTCACTCCACCGGCCACGAAGGCCCATGCAGACCGTACGGAGCGCTTCTTGCGCTGGGTGCTTTATGTTGGGAGCAAGTAGATGAGTTTGCCGAGAGGCCGGACTGTCGGGATACTGGTCTTCTTTTGGACGGTCAGCGCTGCGGCCGATGTATTGCCGAAGAACCTCCTGCTGAAGTGCGAGGGAAAGCTTTCGCTCATACTCAGCAAACCGACTGTAGATTCCTTATCGCCTAAGACGTTTTCTACCACGCTGAGCTTGAGGGATGGAGAGTTGGCGGACAGTGGGTCCGCTTTCTTGAACACTGGAAATTGCGAACTGAAGAATGAAGTGGTCATCTGTACCGGCAAAGCCGTCTATCCGAGTACACTTGACGGAGGAAGTGAGAGCAGGGTGATGAAGTCGTACATCAACCAGCAAACTGGTGAGTACAACTTCTTCATGGAGACTACACACCATGCCGGCCGAAATGCTACGGGGGCAAAGTCGGAGGGCATGAAATACATGCGGAATGGCGTATGTCGGACGATAGGCAAACCGATCTTCTAGTGAGAGGGCGCACCCCAGCCGTATCGAGGCTAAAACGCGTAACCGCTCGAAATGTCTCGGCCGATTTGCTGCTGCTATACGAGGGTCCGAAGCTTTCTCGAGCTGATTTGGTCGAACAACAACGGCGACTTTAGATTCCCAAAGCCTACTTCTTACACGGTCAAGTCACGGGCGAAGCAGCTGGCGGCCTCGATGATGCTGAACGTGGTGCAGTTGGCTTCGCTGGCTTCAAGTATCGAAGTCGGATGAACAATGCACACCTGATGTCGAACTACTGAGCCGTGCTCGTGGAGCCAAGTGCCGCAAAGAAAACCTGTTCCAGTCGAGTGGTCAAATCTGGTGGCGACACCAAAACCACTTCTTCGCGGACCGCAGCGGCCCAGTCGTCTACTTCGACATCGCTCCTCAAGACCAGCGCGGCCTTGGGCCGAATTGCTCCTCGTTCCGATACCCACAATTTTGCGAAATCAGCCAAGTAGCCGAAAACTTTGTAGATACTGTCCCGTCCATATTGGGAGTGCAACGATGTATTCTTGACCTCGATTATGATCGGCAGGATGAAGCCATCAGCCTTTCGCCGCAGCAGTACCGAAATATCCGGCCTCCTAGCCGCAGCGGCAGCACCCCCGTAGTGTGCAAGCAGCGTCTTATACTTGTAGTCATTTTCATCAATGAGCGAGTAGAACGAATTGTGAGGAGCTGCATTGAAGTGGACCGTTGCGACCCATTCCATCCCACTTAGCTTTGCTATCCAGGTGCTGCCCCGTCCAATGAGATTGTACTCAGCTGTGTCCGAAGACCCTTGGCAAAGCGCATTCTCCAGCGCACGCAAAACGCGAACCAAGACGTAGATTTCAAAAAGATCGTCATCGACTAAAGGACCGACCCAGCCAACCTTCAGGATGTCTCTTAGCGAGGAAATGTCTTTTGCGTTCTGTAAAGCTTCTAGCTCCTGCCACAGATTGGCGGCGCGCCAGTAGATTGAATGCTTCGAGCGAGATGCGGCGCTCAACATCGACGCTGTGACAGCAGTGATGGAACGCGCTTCCCGCAAGTATGCCGAACGAAGTGCCTCTTGCGAGTTTGCGATGATTTTTTCGGACGAAACGCCCAACCTGCCTCGGCCCGAAACTCCGATCCTGTCCAATTCCGTCCAGACCTCGCGAACATAGTTGGCTAACAGTCGATTGGACGGCGTGTCGTATTCTTTGACAGCCTCGTTCACCACAAAGATGGTGGGATCAGTCCGCGCATGTTGACGGACCAACGTTTCCGACCAAACGATCTGTCCTCGGCCTATCCTTCTACTCGTGCTGCGATTGCGTGTCGTTGTATGCGACAAGCGATCAACCGAATCTGGCAGTTGCTCAACGAAGAAGTTTTCAGCACCGTCTGGACGAAAAAGATGATAAATTATTGCGAGGTGCGCTAAATCTGCGGGCTTGGAAGCTAGTCGCTCCAGAAACGCAGTAAGAGCATCGGCTGGCCTAGCACCTGGCCGCCAAACGGCATTCATTCGGGCGTACAAGAAGTCCAGGACATCGGTTTCCAACTCATCGCGCGTCAAGAGATGGCCTGCCAAAGGTCCTATTCCTTGTAGCCGGTCCAGGTTGCTAGCGCCTCGGAAATTCTGCTCTCTAACTTAGGCTTGCTGGAGGCGGGAAGAATTTCCACCAGCGCGGCGGCAATGTCTCGATGCTCGGACCGTTTACCTTCGTACTGGGGGAAGAGCGACAAGGTGGCGGCTTCCACGAGCAAGTCGGCAGCGCCGATTGGCGGGTCTACGCTGAATCTGTCGCATCGTTCGATGCAGTACCGGACCATCGTCCGCGGGATAGCCGGCCCTACGTTTGCGCCAACGCTGTGAAGGCCACCCGCTTGCTGAGCAAAAACCGACACAAAAAGCTGTTCAAGGCCATTGATGTAGGTATCGACCGTGCTTCCCGCAGGAACTGAGCAATCCTCCCGCAAGTCCGCGAACGTCGCTTCCATGATCTGCTTGTATTGCGTAGGAGGCGGAATGGGTACCTCTACGAAAGCGAACCGGCGCATGAAGGCATATGAGAGTTGAAACAAACTTGCCTTATCGAAGGTGTTCATTGTGCCAATTAGGCGCCAATCCTTGTCCAGCTCGATTACGTTTGCAGGGGCGCCCGGAGCAACGCTTGGCGATAGAACGATCCGTTCACCCGTTGTCGAGTCCAAGTAAGGCAACTGGACAGTTTGACCTGAAAGAAGGGTAAAAAGCTCTCCGAACGCCTTGTCCACATCTGCTCGATTAAGTTCGTCCAGTATAAGCCACTTCTTCCGCTGGATCGCGTTGACAATAACGCCAGCTGAGAAGCCTAGTGAAGAGACTCCGCTTTCGCGCGCGGGCAAATATCCGCCGATCGTTTCGAACGTCGTCCAATCAGCTGTAGCAGTTGCCGTGATGAATTGATCTACCCCACAGACCGCTTTCGAAATGGCTTCAGCAATTGTCGTTTTGCCGGTCCCAGGAGGCCCAAGCAAGATGACGTTTAGGTTTGCCCGTAAAGCTGCAACCGCTTGAGCCACCGCGTCTTCGTGGCCCACCAAATCTATTGAGGCTGCGATGTTCGCAGCCGTCGCCGACCAATCGATACCCTGTTGAGGAGTCGGGCTGACGGAGGCCGCAACCGTTGGGGCGTTAGCTTGGAGAGGCGCAAGATTTAGCAACTCGTCCAGTACATCGTCTCGTGATAGCTGGCTTGAACCGAAGAAGCCGTTTTGGGTCGGCGGCAACGCGGTATCGAACAATGCGGCCAGTTCGTCAGGAGCCAGCTTAAAATGGTTTAAAGCTAAGGCAACGAGACTGCTTGCGTCGCTTACCGTGGTGGTAGGCACGCCGCAATCAGAGGGACGCCGGAATAGGAACATGGCCGTAGCGAGTAACGGGACCTTCTTTCCTCCCATTTCCTCGCTTATAAGCGCAATGTAGTCTGCCGTGAATCGGATACGGCGAGGGCCTTCAGTCTCCGTAAAAGCGATGATGCCATTATCGCGCCAAGTCTGGCATCTGGTCCAAAACGTGCCTACTGCTAAGTCCGACGATCCACGTGCCTGCTTGTACTCGAAGCTAAACGGGGTGAAATAGAGGGGATTGGATGCGGTTCGCGCTTGCGATCCATCTTCACTAAAAGAGACCTGAAGGTAGCGCTTCGTGGTAGATCGAAACTCGTTAGTCGATAACGTTTTCGTTGGCGCAGCCGTAGTAATCCCATTTTCCTTGAGAATGAAGAAGCGGAAGAAGTTATTTTGTCCCCGACGAGCAGGATGCGCCCACGCCTGAAGCTGCGTGAGAGCCCATCGGAGACCTTCCTTTGTGACGTATGACAACGAGAGACCTTCTGTCTAAGCGACGATGACTTCCTTCTCCTGCTCGGCCCTTCGCTCGGAGTAAATTCTGCGAAGATCGGTTTGGCGAAGCGGAATCCAGGCGAGCTCGCCGGTTGCAAACGACTTCCGTAATCCAGAGCGGTCGACTGCCCGGAAAGGCCAAAAATAGATTCCCAAGGACTTGTCGATTGATGGATTACGCTTTTCCGCTGCTAGGCTTGCAGCAGAAATATTCAACAACCACGCGTTGCTCCGCCTTACCTGATTCGCGAATAGATCAAGCTGGCTATTTAGTTGAATGCTCGCTTCTATCCCAAGACGTTCGGAGGCTCTCTTAAGGAAGAGAGATACTCTATCCGCCGTATAAGCGAAATCTGTGGTTATTTGCGTAGGCTCTAACGCTCGCAGAACCACCGCGCTCATCTCGGTTAGCAGGCTATAAAAGTGTTCGGCTGAAGCTCTGTACGCATCCTGATGAGAAGGGTCCAACGTCTGTACGAGCCAATTTCGGTGAGAGCTCAACTGCGGAAGAATGTGCGAGACGTCTAGCTGCATCGCGCGGTCGATGTGCTCGTCCTGCTCGACTTGACCTCGCTTTTCACGCCAAGCCGTTCGCCTAAATACCAGAGGGTCAGTCGATTTCCGGTAGTTCTCGGCGACACGCGGCGAACTTTTTGGAGCCGCGCCCCAGCCTTTCGGCCAGAACGTTCCGCTCCCATATCCCTCTTTCTTTCCCTCCTGGTCGGTTACACGGCTACGGAACCGCGGAGTCAGAACTGGTAGCTTTGAGCCGTTCTCAAGGACCTGCCGAGTAACCCTTGGAGCGACACCTTTCTCACTGGCGGCGCCGGACCAATGCTTCATCAGCTCGGCCATTGCCAACGGAGGCACCGCGTTTCCGATCTGCCGATATTGGGAGTTCTTTGGACCGAATACACGGAAGGCGTCGGGGAAACCCTGCAACCTGCACCCCTCACGAACGGTCAGAGGACGATCATGCGTCGGGTGCGTGTAGCACCCTGTGGTCACATTCCCGAACTGGGCCGCAATTGTATAAGCTGGATTCTGCTCGTGAAGCCTGCCGTAAAGCGTGTGGTAATCGGTCATTCGGACCTTTTGAAAACGAGCAGGCAGCAGCTTTTCAGGAATGTCTTTCCAAGATCCTCCCTGCGGCACGTGAGAGATGCGTTGCAGATTCAGGCGCTCGGTATTCGCCGCCCAATGGTTATAAGTGACGCTCTCGTCTCCACGCATGAGCTGCTGGTATTCGGTCGGTCTAGGACGGGCGCGGAGCTTTAAAGTACCGTCATGCTCCAACGGCTGCACATCGTACAGGTCCGAAATGGCGTCTGTGACGGTCCGATAGGCCGGCAATCGCTCATGTCCTCGTTCGGCGTACATAGGGCGGGGAAAGGTGATCTTTCGATCCTCGCGCGTTGCGAACATAAAGAAGCGATATCGCAGCTGAGGCACGCCAAGTGATGCAACAGACACAACATCGCCGCCCACTGAGTATCCGAAATCCGTGAAGAAGCGGAACAGGTCTCTAACGAGCTTGAGGTTCGATCGAGCGACCAGGCCGGGCACGTTCTCCAGAATGATGTTGGTCGGCAACTTACCCAGGCTTCGAAGTTCCGTGACCAGCCGGACCATATGGACGAAGAGAAGGTTTCGAGAGTCTTCGGCGAAGTGCAAGCCCATGGTGCTTACGGCTTGGCAGGTCGGTCCTGTCAGCAAATAGTCGATGTGGTCAATCTTGGCCTTCTCCAAAATTCGACGCGCAGTAACAGAAGCTACGTCCAAATTGTCCACGAACGCATCAGGGTGGTTCTGAGCGAAGGTGTTGCAGGCGTGCTTATCGAAGTCGAGCCCATAGCGAACAGAGAGTTTCTTCAGACCGAGTGCGGCTCCTACACTCATACCCCCACAGCCAGAGTACAAATCGACCCCGACAAGCTTCGACCGCGACATTCCTGTTCCCCTCTCGAATGCTCATTAAAGTACACGTTGAGTGATTCGCGAACTAGGCGTATACACGTTTGCTCCCCAAGAATGATCTCACGAACCGGCTAGAATTGCCTAAGGGTCCGGCTGATGGATCGCCTAACGCCGGCTCGGCGAAGCTGGCTGATGTCTCGGGTTCGTGGGAAAGACACGGCTCCCGAGATGGTCGTCCGCCGGGCGGTCCACGCGCTCGGCTATCGGTATCGCTTGCACGCGGCTGATCTTCCAGGTTGTCCGGATCTGGTCTTCCGGAGCCGTAGTAAGGTCATTTTCGTCCATGGCTGCTTTTGGCACAACCACGCGGGCTGTCGCCTAGCGACGATTCCGAAAACTCGCGGTGACTTTTGGCAAGCCAAGTTCAAGGCCAACCGTGATAGAGACCGTCGGGCGGTTTCGGCGCTTAGGGCGATGGGGTGGAAAGTCTTGGTTATCTGGCAGTGTGAGCTGCGCGACAGTGGGTTGTTCACCCGAATTCGAAAGTTTCTGGGACCGCGTGGCCCGCGTCAAATGGGCCGCTTGCGAGCCTGATCAATCTGGAGAAAGTCTTCCTTGGTCATCTTTCGGCAGCCGCCGACCAGGACTGCTCCCCATTTTGGACTATTCGGCAGGAAAGTTAGCTTCCCCACAAAAGGGCGGATATTCAGAGGCTCTCTGAACACTTCGATGTCCCGGAGCCGCAGCGTCTTGAAAGGCTGATCGGTTTGAGCGCTCTCGCTGTCGACTGAAGGCAAAGCCCTACGTCCACCTTCGTCAATCGACTCAATTGTAGCGCTCGCGACAATACTTTGGCTCCAACCTTTGCTACCGCCCAGGTATATGAGAAGGATGTCGCCTGGCCTCATAGCGCGCCGGTTCCGTGTGCCCTTGTAGATCGGCCACAAGCCTTGATCGAGCCGCCGCTTGGCTAAGTCAAACGCAGAATGCTTTGCCGCCCCATCAGTCACGATCATCAGAAAGTGAGAGGGAGGAGAGTTCTCCAGAAGGTCGTCGGAACCAATAGGGCGCTTGACTCCCTTTCCCGCAGATTCACTTGCCATGGGCGAACGGTTGCCTGGTCAACGGGCGTGATTGAAGGTGGAATGGCATTTTCTGGGGGGAGAGTAGCTGAAAGTGTTGGTACCCATCACCACGGCAGTTTTTGAACGCGATGTCAAATGCTCGTTTAGCCAGGGAAATAATCTCCACTAGACGATCCGGCTCGTACCTTGCCTTCGTCTGACGTCGCTAAGCCGGGGACGGTGGACCATTCGCGCCGGCTGTCGCTCTGATCTATGGTCAGTCTAGACGAGTGCGAACGTCGGCCCTAGGGGAAGCGACGCTATCCAGCACGCGACACGTTCGCAATTTGAGCATCGCTGTCAGGAAGGTGCCACCATTGTGATGGGATGGTACCCCGTGATCGACGCATGAACGTGTTGGAGGGACCCTCTCGCGCTTTGTACATTGTCAAGGGACCCGCTGCCTATCGGCGCGTCCCTTTGGGACCCGAAGCTTGTACGCGCCGAATTAGTCGAACAACAACGGCGACTTTAGGCCCTAGTTTTGAAATCCATTTCGCAAGATCCGCTCCAAATCGACTGATGGACAGGGACCCGTGGGTCAAGGGACCCGCGGTACCAGCGAAGGGAGCGAGTGCGGCAAACAACGCTTCAGGCGCGCGAGAGCCCTCATACACTCGCTAGAACCCTCTCATGTCCGGCTGACGCCTCCTGACAATTGGCGGCGCCGCAAGCTCAGGCGCCGTAAAGGGCCGCACCAAGCCCCGCCAAGCTCCGGAGGCCCAGGTGCGGTCCTACGTGAACACGGAGAGAATGACGGCGGCTATGGAGCAACATGCGCGATCTTTGCAGGGCTTAGGTGGCTGCGGGGAGGCGATTTAGAAGACGAGCAACTGCGGTTGGGTGCCATTCGCCGCCACGCGGCGCGCTTATCCCCTGCCTGTTGAGTTCTTCAGTGACGGCACGGATACTAGTGATACCTGAGCGCTTGATACCCTCGATGATGCCTTGAAGGTTCATAGCGCGCTGCATCGCCTTCTCTTTGATCCTGGCTACGGCCTCCTCGTTACCCGTCTGCTTCCCGCGGAGGGCACGAGCGCCGTTGGGATTTCCAAGCTTCACTCCGCGCGCCTTGGCCGCACCCAGCGCCTTCTTGGTGCGCTCCCCAATGAGGCCAGCTTCAAGCTCTGCCACGGATGCCATCTGCGTCAGCAGAAACTTGCCCATCGGGCCCGGCGGGACGCTGGGAAGGTCGCAGAAGACCAAGTCAACGTCACTCGCTACGAGGGAGCGCAGGAGGTCCACGTTACGCGTGAGGCGGTCCAGCTTGGCGAAGACCATCTTCGCGCCGATTGCCTTGGCGTGCGAGAGAGCCGCAGCAAGCTTGGGTCTATCCGACTTCCGGCCGCTTTCCGTCTCGACGTACTCAGCCACCAAGGTCCACCGACCGCCGTTGAGGTAGCTCGTGACGGCTTCCCGCTGCGCTTCGATCCCAAGGCCGCTTCGGCCCTGCTTGTCGGTCGATACCCGCAGATAGGAGATGAATTTTCCCTGCGCCACGCCCGAAACCCCGCATACACATTCTGATGTAACGGACGTTAGATCAATTTGTGTACAGGTCAAGCTCTTTTTAATCCGCGCCGTTGTATGCCTATATTGTGCCTGGGGTGAGAGAGCCGGTTATGTACAAGTACAAGGTCATAAGAGAAAACCTGCACGTCGATTGGCATTTCCTGAAGCCGATCTTCAGCTTTATGCAGGTGGGACCGCGCTTTTTCGCGATGCTCCATGAGCAATTTTCGCAGATGCTCAATTTGCAGCCCGGTGAGCTTCTCGTGAACACCGGAGCCACTTCGCTGGGAGAGGCGCGCGCGGTCTATCGAATTTACGGAGGGGGTAGCACGGTCACGTTACACGCGGATCGCCTAAATCTCAGTGTACCCGGAGCCAACCCATGGGAGATGAGCCTAGTCAATTCGATCATGGGGGCGCTCCACGACGGCTTCAAGAAGGACTTTCCCGAAATAGAGACCGGTCTCATTGAAGTCGCGAGCTACGCACACTGTGATTTAGGAAGTGTCGAGGCCGTCCAGGAGTTTCTCACGCGTTACCGTATTCCTCTAAATCCTTCATCAGCAGCCTCTCCGAAAGTCTCGATCAAGCCGGCTGTGAAGTTCACGGCTACTGCTGAAACGGGAGATTGGGAGGCTACGGTCCAAGCGGAGCACAGCGTACAATCGCCTTCCGCTCTATTCGTTTCGATCAATCTGAAGGTTCTGAAATTGTCTTCGGACCTGCCATTCATAGAAAAGGCGGCCATCATCCAAAGCATCACAGCAAGATGTCTGGCGATGATCGATCTGGAGTTGGACAATGGCGCTCAAGCCTGAAAGTAGCGTGACTTCAGAGCGGGTTAGTTTTCAGAACGGTAGGGGTTACTCACCGAGTCAAAGCATGCCGGCGCGCGGGTTGTCCGGAAGCGCATTACCTACACCAACGGGCCTTGTGCGCCCTCCCTCTGAAAACCAGGCTGTTCGACGGGGCGTCATAACGGGATTTATAAAGGTCTGCGAGCGATGGCAGATCGGTACGGCAAAGCAAATCGCTCTGCTTGGCTATGCTGAAGACGAGTTTGCAGGGGCTCAAATTCTGTCAGGGCGCTTGCGCGGCGGTCAAGACGTTAAAGACCGGGTTGGCTACTTAGTAGCCATTGCTGTTGGCCTGCGCGCGCTATTCAATAACAGCACGAGTAGTGAGAGACGTTGGCTCGATACAGCGCAAGAGAGGTTAGGGGGAAAGGCACCGCTCGATTATATGACCGAAGGGCGCATGATCAATATCATGCATGTGCGGGAACTGGTTGATCGGGAACGAGCCCTCTGATGCTGGATCGACTGACCCGGGCGCGTCGTGCCGACAAGGTATACCGATTGGCGTCGCTATCGGATGAAAGCCTCGAAGCAATCCTACTCGATTTTGGCGTTGGCGTAGAGGACTTGGACGATGTTCGCGATGCCGCAATTAAGAGTAGCGCTGTCGTAAGTCCAGAGGACGCCATACGCATCAGCTTCGAGCGGGACAGTTTCTGGCCCGGTAGGTTCAATCGTGAGACTTATGGCGTCTACTATGCAGCGGCGGAGACAGGGACGTGTATCGAAGAGGTCAAACACTATCAGAATTCGGTGATGTCTGGTCAGTCTTCAGCACGATACTACAGATTCATTGCCGCGCACTTTGAGGGAGCGATGGTTGACCTTCGGGGGCAAGAGCAGGAATTCCCGCAGCTTATCAGTCAGGACAAGAGCGGGTATCCATTCTGCCAGGACTTGGCCGACGCAGCTCGGCAAACTGGGCTCGACGCGTTTTACACGCGATCTGCACGAAGATCCGACGGTACGTGCATTCCCGTGTTTGCGCAGGGTAGCTTGCAAAGCCCCTCGCTCGAAGGCGGCGTGAGATATTACTGGAATGGTGCATCGGTCTCCCATGTGGAGTTCTGAAGCATCCTGCCAGCGAACGCCAGTCGCATTGCACGTATCGAATGCCCCCTCCGCGTGCCGTTGAATTGCAATAACAAGTATTAGGTCCGATGCGGCATCCCGTGCGATGAGGAGGGTAGGTGACGCTCGCCACGGGCGCACTGAGTTAAGTGCGGGCGGCGATGGCTGACATGAAATTTAAGTACGTCCCATTCGTAACCGAAGTAATGACCGCTCGGTACCCCAAGCTGTCAGTGCCCGATACCGAGGGCGACTATGCGGACGGCAAGTACAAGACCGAAGGGACTGCCGATGCGGACTACACGGAGCGTTTCCAACGGGAAATTCAGGCCGTCATTAACCAGCACTTCGCTGGCAAGAAGAACGTCCACGCTCCCTGGAAGGAGACGAAGGAAGGTGCCATCGCCTTCAACTTCAAGTCCCCCAGCAAGAAGCCAGAGCTATTTGACGCCAAGAATAATCCGCTAAAGGATGGTGTCGTCATCCGTAGCGGCTCTCTCATCCGTGTTGCTGGCATCATCGCCGCTTGGGAGAAGGGCGCCAAGCGTGGTGTCTCGCTGTGGCCGGACGCTGTGCGCGTGATCAAGCTGGCGGAAGGCTCCGACGCCTCTGAGCCGCTCTGTGGCCGCGACGAGGGCTACAACCCTTCTCAGCTTTTCGGGCCTCCTGAACACGGGTATGACGGAGCAGCAACCGAGAGCTAAGGCGCGGCTATCGCTTTCATCACTTCAGCCCCGTAATCCAGCTTATCAATGGCCTCCCGGAGGGGCACGCGGTCGCCCTTGGAGTAATGACCATAGGTCATGCTCCCGGCGCGGCTGTGCCCCACGAGCAACTTGACGGTGCTCTCTGGCACTCCACGGCCCTCCATGCACGTGATGAATGTGTTTCGGAGGGCGTGGAAGTCTTCCTTGTCTCCATTCACCCCAACTTGCTCCCTGAAGCGGCCATACGCCTTGCTGATGTACCAAGAGCGCTTACTGTCGGGTCCGCCCGGATCAAGACCCGCAAACAGGTACTCATCCTTATCGTCGCGCCGCCGCTCGATGATGCTCACGGCCAGCGAGTGGACGGGTATCTCCCGCTTGGCGGCTCGCGTCTTGCCGCTCGTGATGGCAATCCAGTATCCATCCTCGCGCTTGTGAACGTCGGCCCTCTTGAGGGCGCACAACTCCTCCAAACGAGCCCCATGGAGCAGCGCGAGCCTTAGAAGGTCACTGAGCACCTGAGCGAACTTGGGCGTGCTGTACGTGCCCCTGAGGAGCTTCAGGAGCGCCTTGTCGGGCAGGCCCTTGCGCTCGGCGGGCTCCTGCTTCTTACCGAGTTGCTGGCCTCGCCAAGGGTTTTCTTGAGCCACACCGCGACCCACGAGCCAAAGCCAGAGAGACGAGAGTGAGGATACATGCCGCCTTGCCGTGGCACGGGCGAAGCCTGAGCCGGTCAATAGGTCCGTGACGTAAGCTCCCGCCTTCTTTCGGGATACCTCCTCAATGGTCACGCTGTCTGTGGCCCACGCCATGAAGCGCTTGATGGCGCTCTCGTGCTGAACCTTCGTCTGACCTGCGTGCTGGACCTCTGCGAGCCAGAGGGGATACTGGTCCTTCAAGAAGGTGGCTTGGCCGGTGGCGGCTTTGTAGAACCGTGCTGCGGCCTCTGAGCCGTCGCTATTGAGTATCTCCGTTGCCTGAGCCTTCAGCCGGTCAAGCTCTTCTTCGTATTCGCTCCACTCACGTTCCTGATCATCCTCGTGCCAGCGCTTGTCGGAGCTTTGGAGGGCCTGCCAAAACTCTCCTGCCATTCGGGCCAGCTTAGCATCACTGTCGCTGCTGCCCTTTGCCAACTCAGCAATCTGCCTGTGGAAGTTGGCGACGTGAAAATGTTTACGTCTGTTCGCCTCTGCGAGGCTGTCGGTTCCAAGGGACTTCTTGAAGCGCTTTCTACCGGCCTTGGCCTGAAGAGGCTTGGGGACCTCCACGACGACGGAATACGTGTTGTATTGCTTGACGAGATACTTTCGGTCCATGCCAAACCACCTAGATCAACCACCTAGACTTATCGGCAGAAACCCCCATAAACAAGCCATTCTAGGGCCTCTGAAGCTTTCTGGTTGAGTATCCAGGTTCCCCAGCCACGCACTCCCACGTACGCTCATCTACGATCTACTACTCCCCGCACCCGGTCGATTCTGCTCACTTTGAGATGACCTCAGCGATCTGTCCGACGTAGCCGGGCTCCGGATG
>Ga0214543_1006818_pt1 | contig 20068 bp, 6 predicted proteins | sample CNSS2metaG_FD_160094 | JGI IMG/M metagenome (GOLD analysis project Ga0214543, IMG submission 160094) | Root nodule microbial communities from cowpea collected in UCLA plant growth center, Los Angeles, California, USA - CNSS2 | ecosystem: Host-associated > Plants > Roots > Nodule | place: USA...
TGTTGGTCTGACATGAAAGTGATGGACTGACATACTTCTGGCCCACCTAAGTCTTCAATCAATAACTCCATAAACCAAGTCCATGTTTCTTTATTTTCTACTTCAACAAGCGCATAGCATAGTGGCAACATCTGGTCATTACCATCTCGACCAACAGCCGTTAATAATTGACCCCCGTATCGTCCTTTCAAAAAACAGCCATCCAACCCAATTATTCGTCTACACGACACAAAACTATCTTTACACGCTTTTAAACAAGTGTAGAATCTCTTGAATGTGGCTTGTCCCTCCACGTCTTCCACTTTCACTTTGATTGTAGACCCAGGATTGGATTTCAGCAACTCATTCGCATAGTCATAAATTCTCCTAAACTGTTCTTTAAATGAACCTTGGACTTGGTCTGCTGCCATGGCTCTTGCCCTGCGAGCCATAGACCAAGACACTCTAGTATTCCATTTTCTTACAGCCTTGTTACGTATTTCATTGATTTTTATACTTGGATTTTCTCTCATGTCTGTCTCCAAAGTCCCACTCAACCACTTAGAATTGATTATATCAATGGTAAATTCCCTACTGCAAGTGTGAACATCAACAACTTTCCTGAATTGCTAGTTATGATGGGAAGTCAGCAAAGCACAATAAGCTAACCAGGGGCAGTTTCCTTGGGCCCCCACACATCTCACCCTAATTCTACGCTTATCATTCTTAACAAATCTTATATTTCTTCCACTATGAATTGCATACATCCTAACAGCATCTCTGAACTGTTCCTTGTCAAGGAAATATGTTCCCACTTCCCACTTGTGGTCTGCCATGGATTTTGGCATCACAAACATCCCAAAAACATCTCCATTGTTATCCTCTAATTCACAATCAGATTCTGCACCACTCAATAATTCATCTGATACCCACTGATCATCAGAAAGACCTCTATCTATGTCTTTTCGCACCTTTCCCCTGTGTTCACTGTCACTTTCATTCTCTTCTTCACTTATGCCCACTTCAACTGCAACAGAACCCACATCATTATTAGAAGTATTGCTGTCCCCCATTATATTCACAGGAATATCAACAAATTCCTCATCTTCAGTATCAGATTCATCCCAACTGTGAACCTCTGCCTCAATATCCACCTCATTCAAACCTGTTGCACCACCCAAGTCAGTCTCTCCTCCATTTCCACCTTCATCCTCTCCTGCTGCACCACCCACCTCAGCCTCACCTCCATTTCCAGCTTCAGCTTCTCCTGCTGCACCACCCAAGTCAGCCTCACGTCCATTTCCAACTTCATCCTCTCCTGCTGCATCACCCAAGTCAGCCTCATCTCCATTTCCACCTTCATCCTCTCTTGCTGCACCACCCAAGTCAGCCTCACCTCCATCTCCACCTTCATCCTCTCCTGCTGCACCTCCCAAATCAACTTCAGCTCCATCTCCTACTACATCCTCTCCTGCTACACCTCCCAAATCAGCTTCAGCTCCATCTCCTACTACATCCTCACTAAAACCTCCACCATGTCCCAACTCAGCATTAACTTCAACAATGGCATATTCCAAATTATTATCTACATCATCATCTACAATTACTGCTTCTGACACAATATGAACCACAAACAAGTGGACTGTACGCTTAGCAACATTTACCATATTAATTGACCCATTATCATCATACAACAACTGCAACCGTCTATCTACAGCATACCATAATTCTTTAATTTCTAAGTAACCCATAGACTTAAGTGTGTCTAACACCTCAAAATACCCCCATGTGTCTGGGTCACATGACCAATCATCAATAAATCCACCCACATATAATAGCCCACCATTCTGAATAAAATGTCCACCATGGTGGACCACAACCTTGAACCTCTCGTCACACATATAAATACAAAATATAATTATATGCTATCAATTAAACAGGGGACCACAGCTGAAAAATGAATAAACAACGGGGAACACAAGGGGACCACTGAACTGATATAATATTACCCTACCCACTTTCGAAAGCAACAATACAATACAAAATAAACCATAAAGCTGTAAAATCCACCGCAAATCAACCACAAATGATGAGGCAATACAGAAATCAACCATAAAGCTGTAAAATCCACACGCAAACACAAAGATATAAAACCCACCGCAAACCCACCATAAACGAAAAATACAACTCAAAGAGGAGTCAAGAATACTAACCTGCACTTGGTTGCTTGAATGCGAACCTCCAATCGCAATCTCCAACGACAATGTCCAACCTTCAACCACAATCACTCTCCAAAATTGAATGCAAACCCGATGCGAACCCTAACTGATGCGAACCCTAATTTTCTTCCCCTTCCTGAGAAACCCTAGGCGATCTCGCTCTCATTTCCTTCACCACTCAATTCATTGTTCTCCTCTCGTTATCACTTCTAAAACCACATTTGATTGCCTAAGAATTGGGTGCTCGACGTTTTGCTTGTTTTTCACTTAACCATTTGTAAATTTTTAATTCTTTTAACTTTTTAATTTATTTTACTTTTTTACCCAATTTTTTTTAACGTTACACTGTGCCAATGTGTGCTATCACGCATTCAAAAAACTGACACGTAGTCCAAACAGTTACACCGTGTCACTGTGCTATTAAAAATTTTAACTCTGTCTGCCAAAAGGACTCAATTGAATACGATTTTACCAAAACGAGGACTAAATTGAACAAACAACCAAAATAGGGACCAAATTGAATAATTTTGACAAAAATAGGAACCAAATGTGTATTTAAACCTTAGTTATAAAGTAATTCTAAAGTAGATGTTACAACACAAATAACTTTTAGTGTTAGATGATAATAGAAATAAAAAAAAGTTAATTTAAATATAATTTATGAATACTCACATTTGAATGCGAAGATTCCGTACTCAAGTGGTGTGTATGCTTTATTCCCTTGTCTTCTCATAATGTTTCATATTCCTTTCTATCTCAAACTTCCACATCATCTTTATTCCCTTTTCTCTCTTTCTTACATCGTCACTGTCTTTCTTACGATGGTAGGTACAACATATCTGCTGCCTTCCTCTTTTCTTCACCTAGTCTGCCATCTTTGACTCTAATCATCTTTCCCTTTTCTGTTTCATGCTTTTCATTCTTATTTTATTCTACTTTTTCTTATTTTCACACTTTTTCCACCATTTTTCACAACGCACTCCCACCTACTCATTTTTTGTTTGGACTTACCTGCTCTCAACTCATTAATCGGAAACCAGGTTTTCATCAACATATCATTTTTTTATTATTATTCAATCAAATATGTGTTCATATTATCAAATAAAAACCGACATGTGTTGTTTAATGAACCTACTTACAATTCAATTACCAATAGAACAGACATTCTTTTGCTCAACAGAGAAATAGATAGAAAAAATATTCGAGATCGAATAATATTCCGGTATACCTAATAAATTTCGCATCGTTTGACTAAACATAGTTTAAATATTCTTATTTTTTTATCTTTTTTCATCTTTCGAAATTGTCTTTTAAGGATTAAACTGTAATGAAACTTCACATTATTTTAAAATGAACTTAAAACGTGATCGTTATTTCTAACAATGGCGGTCAGAGGACGAACTTGAGTTGCCAAGTAAATAGTCTACTCATTGGAAATGTAAGTACCTTTTATATTCTCAATCGTGGGCATAACATCTTTTATATTTATATAAGCAGAAAACACTTTATCCACGCATACCTAGATGGTTGGTTTTAGGCTAGAGTTGTAGGAGTTAATTGTGTTAACAAAGTGATGTTTACGTAACACTCAAGGGACAACGTAGAAGGAGATGCTTTAAATTTTAACGCAAATTAGGTGCTCATTTCCTGTTTCTTTCTTATTTTGTAATTTGTTCTGCAATGATTGAAGTTGGTTGAATATGTTGTGGTTCTTTCACAGAAAAATGTTTGAAATATTCAACATAAATAATCATGATCATCATTATATAAAAAAAAGAGATTAAAATGTTATCTTTATCTTAAAATCTTACCATTATTAAAATTTGAAATTCGTTACACATTATTGGCTTTTGTTGGTATGAGCAGATTGGGCAGGGTGATTTACAGGTTAGTTTTGGATTAGTTTGAGTTTAGGAAAGTTGTGGTTTTTAATAAGGCTAATGAGAATAATACAGAGTGCAACACTCTGTTGCTTGTTACTATTCTACATGCACAAAGTTGCTTTTTCTGTATGTACCGTTAAAAGGATAACAGAGACCATAAGATAATATTAAATTTATCATAATATATGTTAATATTAATTATCCAAATATAACTTTTATTTCTAATATAAGTGCATCCATAACGATAATAATAAAATCAGTAGTTTGTGATAATAACAACAGTGACTGTCAACAGTAATAGAATCTAAGACTGATATGATAGTGATTGAATTTTAACATTTTGAGAAATAGAATTCTAAACATTAGCACTTCTAGAATGATTTTCTTAAACCGTTAAATAAAACAAGAAAACGACAAAACAAAATAAGGAATAATTTATTAGAGATGAGTTTAAGATTAATTATAAATTGTAATTATTTGTAGTTGATTTATAAGACTTTTTATGTTGAACATTTATATCTCATGCCTAAGACTTTTATTTGTAAGATTATCAACTTCATATTTACAAGACTGATATGATAGTGATCGATCATGGGGTAACACGATAACTTCAACAAATTTTATTAAAAATAATTCTAATATCATATTAGAATTTTAGTTTAAATTAGATTTATTTTCACAAAACCAACTTAAACTAAAAATTAAGTATATAATATATATATATATATATATATATATATATATATATATATATATATTTCATCTTATAATTGAATTTTATAAATCAAACTTGTAAAAGCTTTGAATTTTACTTTTAGTATAGATTTTGGATTTGATACCATGAAAGGAGTGTTTGGTTCTTTACGTACACTACTCCTTTTAGTATCACGATCAAAATATCGAAAATTAAGTCTCACTTTTTCTCACTCTTTCACCTCTTTCGTCTATTTTCCTTTTAATATTATAGTATTTAAAACATTTTTCTGTTTTTCATTTCAAGTTGGATATATTAGAGTATTAAAATTGGTTCATTTGTTGAGAAGATATTACACATGATTTGGTCACTTAACTTATAAAGAGGAACATGTGTGATTCATTATCGTTTTCTAATAAAAATGAGTTGTGATACGATTTTGTCTCAAGTACTTGTCCGTAGATTATGATCTCTATCCCTCCTATTTATTATATTTATTAACCAGATTCTCACCATCCCAATGTGCCAACAAAGAGTACCAGACACTACGTGAATTATAATTAATGTATAAAGTGATTATTTGATGAAAAAAAATTGGCATTGAAGGAATAAAGTTTTCTACAAATTTATAATAGTTGAGTTTCGGAATCCTTGAAAAGGAACCAGTTATCATACCTGTCGATTCTTTTTCTCTTTGTTTTTTTATGTTCAAGAGTACAAGTTAAATTCCTTGAGGATGATGCAGAAGAACTTTATTTAATATTTATTCTATATAATATTGTACTTCCATTACAAATCACGATAGAAGTTCATGGACATTTACTTATCTTTTGAATATATAATATCGATGAGTCTATGACAAAATGATAATAGTTTTGCTTAAATGTTTTTGCTTTTTAAGTTTGGTTTAGCTTTCTTTTGTTTTTCTTAATTTAAAAGTGATTACTTTCATCTCACTAATTTCGAAATATTGTACTATTCATTCTTATCAGTCGCACTAAAATGTTGAGAAATGTAATATCAAAAGTGAAACTATTTTTAAATTGTGGGATGAAAATAATAGGTGTTAAAATTTGGACAACCCAAAATAAACTACTATCAAAATTATATTTAAATATTTATTTTTTATTTACATCACACTTTAAAAAATTGATCTAGTTTATAAATATTATTTATTTAAGGGTTAAATATATTTTTGATTACTTAACTCAGTCAACTTTGGAATTAGTCCATTTTGAAACTTTGGATTAAATTCACATATTTTGAAAGATTAAGGATTAAATTGGTCCAAAGTTTCAAAATTGACTAATTTCAAAATTCACTGAAAGTTGACGGAACAAAAACATATTTAACCCTTTATTCCTTTATTTAATTATTAGATTGAGTGCGAAGACAAAGGTTTGACCGTGAATATCAAATGATTCAAGGTATATGACAAATAAGGGTTTTAATTTCTTTCAAGAATAGAAATTTGTTTTCAAAACCTAGATTTTCTCTTTGCATAATTGTGTGTATTTTAAAAGAAATCTTCAATACATAAATTGTTAGGTCTATAGAGGGAGTTTTACTGGGGAGATTACATTAATGAGACATGAGTCCAACCATATAAGGAATTGACACCACTCTCAACCCAAAACCTTAAGAGAATAAATTTATGGGTCTTTATTCTTATATAGTGTTCTACTTTCTCAAAAATTTATAGCTGATGTGAGACTTAGACTCACTCTTAGATTCCTAACATAAATATGTTAATATTCCAACTTTAAGTCTTAAAATCAAGGGTGGATCATTAAAGGAGTTAGGTGGGCATGGTTTCTAAATTTTTTAAAAACTTTTAAATTTCATGTAATATTGGACGAAAATTAAATTAGGTAGATTTTATACAATAAATATTAATAAATAATAGAACATGAAATTAAATATAATAAAAAATAAAAAAACAAAAAAAATATTAAAATATTAAAATATTTTAATATTCTTTCTCCTATATTATATTTGTCTTTCATTTTCATATATTTTTTCATTTATAAAGGAAAAAAATTAAATACAAGCTCATTACTTTTGTTATCAATTTTAATATTATTATTTTTATTCTTAAATAAAAATAGGTAACTTTTTTTTTGGTTTAACTTGACCCTATAATATTAGTTTAATAGTTAATATTCTTCTTTTATCTCATGAGTCTTTTTGTATATTATGTTTTAGGTTTAGTTACTTTTTTTGGTTTTTTTTTATCTAAAAATTTCAAGTTGGTCCTCTAATCTTTTTAAATTTCAATTATATTTCAATTTTTGAAAAAATTGATAAAATTTTATTTGTTTCGTTAAATTCCTTAAATCGTATCAAAGATTTTTAATTAAGATCGACATTTAAATTATGTTAATTACACCAACAAAACAAATCATCATTTAATAATACTTTTATTTTACTTATGATCATTATAATGTCTTATGTTCGTTATATAATATACCCAACCAAGTAATATAATAAAATAAATAAAACTTTTTATTCTTTAATTACTCTATAGTTATCCATTATTGTATTCTTTAATTATTCTGTAGATTACCTAAACTACCTGCTATATCCGGTATCTTATTAAGATTCTCGTATTAAAGTAATAATACATATACGATATTAAAAAGACAAAAGCCAGTAAGAAATCAAACTCAATGGACAGGCACTACCACCCTATTTTTCCATAGTAGAGTCTAAAAAGAATTTGCTCAACTTTAATAACTGGGGAACATATACGCAAGGTTGTTCTTAAACCTTCGTATTAAAATATTGACTCATCATCACCAAGAATATTCTTAACAGTAAAACGTTGTACTCCTCTAATTGGGGCCATCACAAACAAATCACTATAAAGTTTTGTATGATCTGCTAAGTAGGGATTGGCTTAGGACATTAAAAAATAGTGATTTTGCATCAGAAGTTAACACACATGTGCATTTTAACTTTGAATATGAAACCCAACAAAGGATGTTCTATGATTAATACCTTTTTTATGCAAATATTAGGTTATTACTGTCTTTTCTGAAAGAAGCTACACACGAACAGATAGTCTGGTACTTGTGAGTGCTGACAAAACAGATACGATTTTTAAGTAGGATTGGATAAGTTATTTTACAAATATTTTTAGAAGAAAATTCATCAACGAATAGAATGGATTCTTTTTAATGAATTAAATTACCTTGCATGCGTGGTTATAAATGAGTTTTAAGCATAACTCAATTCTATGAATTTGTGTGTGAGATTAGAAATGAGTGGATGATCATCTGACCTGCTCTGATATATTAGAAGTTAGTTTTAAATCTAACTCAACTCTACAAAATCGACTTATAAAGTGAAGATTTACTCACTTATATATTGTGAATTGAGTTTATTTTGAGTCGATGTGAGACTTCTGACATGTGTAATTCAAAAATAAACATTTTTAGAAAAATATTTAATTTTTGTACTATTTAATTTATACAAAATAAAAGAACAGTTCAAGTTTAAAAAAATATCTAAGGAGAAATTCATCTAAATATGTTCTCTGTAAGGTTTGTCGAGTGATTGATTAAAAGTAGAGTACAGAAAGTAAAAGTGTAGCTTAAAAACCTTCGGATTCACCAAATCTAACCAAAGTTCCATATTCTCTTTAGTGGAGATCTCTTAATCATATCACAACTTTTTGCTCTTTATTGCTCCCAAAATCAAACACCCCCACACACTATGTTCTGTTTGGACGACAAAGTAAAAAAGTACCATTCCATTTAAAAACAAGAAAAACTCTACAATTATAATTTGAACATTTTTTTAGTTTTTCTTAGAGTAAATAATTAATTAATTTATGAAATTATATCACAATTACTTCCCAAAAACAATATACTAGGAAGTAAGTTAAATTCATGTTTATAAAATAATTTATAAGTTGAGGATTTATACCACTCATATTTTCTTATTTTTAGTCAATATGAGATTTATAAATACTCCTCTCTTACACTAAGACATAGATATCTCATGCATAATATTAGATATCAGTGAGTGGTCTAATAACAATCCAATAACAGATAACATGACAGGTGCAACAAACCCCATTATGACCATGATATCATATTAGGAAGTGAGTTTAAGTATATCTCACTTTTATAAAATCAACTTGTACCATCAAGTTTAACCTCACTTAGAAAATTGAATATCAACTTGACCAAATTCGGTCAAAGTTTGGTTGGAACAGACTCGGCCGGGGTCTACTTGACCGAATACGAATAAATTTCGGCAAAGGTGACACGAAATTTCGTCCAAGGTGACACAATCAAATTCAGTCCAATTTCAGTCGGGACTAACTCGGTCAAATTTCGGCCAAGGCCTACTAGATCATATACGTTTGAATTTTCGTCGATCCTGACTCGACCAAATTTAGCATAATTTCGGTCGTGGCTGAATGCGATCAAATTTCAACAAGGCTGATTCGTTTGATTTTGGCCGAATTTTAGTCCAGCAACCTCAATCGAATTCGAAAAATTTTCGAGCAGGGCTTACTCGCTCGATTTCAACCATATTTTGGTCAGGGCCGATGTGACCAAATTCTGCCAAATTTCAATTGTGGTAGTCTCAGCAGAATACATCCGAATTTTGCCTGGTTGACTTGACCAAATTCTGGTTGGAGCTTACTTGGTCGAATTTCGATTGAGGTAAACTCGGCTTGAATTTTAGTTGGGGTCAAATTTCAGTCGACCTTGAGCCAGGGTCGACCCATCTTGTTAGCACAAACAAGCTTGAAGTGCATGAAGATCACATGTGTTTGATGAAGATTGATGACGATCCACTTGAAGATTAAGTTTTTAGTGTATTAAATTTGGAAATAATGTTAAATGTAATGTTTTGGTGTTATATCATGTTGGTAGGCTATATGACATAGGTTAGATATCTTGTTAGTCTTTGTGTGTTTCTTTTAATTTATTAAAATGGGTTTTAACAGGTTAAAAATCTTGCAATATATAGTTTTTGGTATGAATGTATTCAGTCGGTTGAATTATTTTTCAATTGACTAATTTCACTTAAGTCCAGTGAAATCAATTGACTGTATGAAAAATTTAATTGACTAATTTCACTTAAATCAGACTATATATGTTGTGTTTTCGAGAGCAAAACTAAGTTTCTGAGTTTTTGAGCATGAAATCTTGTCATTCTTTTCTAGAAAATTCTCTCTCTGCAATACACATCTGCAACGTGAAGTTTGAAGATCTTGGTTGATTTTGGAGACATTTTGGCTTGTGAGTAGCTTGAAGAACACATGTATGGTTGGCTAGGGAGAGCCACCATCAAGTTTGTATGTTCTTGTGCCTCTCGTTATTTGCTTGATGTGATTTCAGGTCTATAAGTGGGATTCTTACAAGGTAGTTGTCTAGATTTTTGTGAGTCAAAGATCTTGTGTGGTTCTTTGTTCAAAAGTATAATATTGATGTTTTATTTATAAAACTTTTGAATATAGTGGAAACCAGACTCAGGTTGTTCTAGTAAACTGGATGTAGCTCTATGATTGAGTGAACCAGTATAAAAATAACTGTGCAATTCTCTTTCCCTCTTCTAACTCACTTTGAATCACTTTAAAATCTCAAGAAAATCAAGTAATCAACTCTTTGTTGTGTTTTAATGTGTTCTTGTGTAATCATAGGTTGTATAATAGTTAGAAATATTGATTGGAACAAGTCTTGTATGTAAAAGATTGTTGTTTGAATTAAATCTGTGAATTTTGCATTCTACATAAATTTCTAGTATTTTAGTCGACTGATTTGTCTTTTTAATCGATTATATCATAGCTCAAAAACAAATTAGTCAGTTGTTTTATTTTTTGACCAATTGAAAGTGTATTGTCTTTTGTATCCTAAATTTCCAGTCTATTTGATTCAATTGAAAAGAGTTTTAAGCTCTCGAAAAAGTTTTAAATAGCAAATTCAACCCACCCTTCTTGGCTTAAATCATAATTTCAAATCTTACACATCTCGACCTTAAGCCAAGGTTGACCTGTCTCGACCTTGACCCAGGGTTGGCCCGTCTCGACCTTGAGCTAGGGCTGGCCCATGTCGTCCTTGAACCCGGGTCCTCCGACTCGACCTTCGTCCACGACCAACCTAGTTTGACCTTGTGTCCAAGTCAACTTGTCTCGACCTTCGACATGTAACAACTTGTCTCGATCTTAAGTTTGGGTCATTTCATCTCGACCTTCAGTCCGACCCAACTAAAAATTTAAATTGGATATTTTGGATTTTTCATATTTGATTCAAAGAATGGATATCCAATCCAAAAAAATTATAAAATGTATATCAAATTGAAATCCAAATTTGGTAAAAGGGATTTTAAATAGATTAAATTTTTAATGAAATGAATTTTAAATGAATAGGATTAAAACAAAAGTGGATTTGATCAAGAAAATTAGATTTTTTTCCCACTCCTATCTACGATAAGATAGTTACTCATAAAGAGGTAGTGAGGTGGGTCAAAGCCACGACCACCTTCATGTTTTAAAATTTAGATATTGTGTATTATAAAAGCTACTGTGAATCCTTGTTGTTACATTGAAATGTAAATCACTTATTCTCTTGTGGTTTAGTATTTGACATGTTTATTTTTGTTTTTAAAGACAAGAGAAGAGATGTATTATTTTTAGAAAATTATTACTGTTATTGTTTTTACCTTTTTTTTATTGTTCGCGTTTATTGATAAGTATTTCTACCACTAGATATAACTATTTATTGTGTGTATTGAAAATTATATTTGATGGAAGTTCCATATTGGTTAAGAATAAGGTGATTTTATAATATATAATGGACGCAAACTTCACCTTACAAGCCGGTTGTGTGTGTTGAGTTAGACTTAAGATCCACTTTTTAACATGGTATTTGAGTCATCAGTTAGAGTCTATCCTAGCGGAATTTGTCATTTGTTCACTCTATAGTGCCACCCGCTATCAATTAATTTGTTATATCTTAGCGAAATTTGTCATTTGTCTCGCCTATAGTGTCATCCACTATTAGAATATTTATTATTTGTTAGATATATTGTTCCACTCGTTGTCAGACTACTCATTAATATCTAATCTCACACTCAAAATATATATGCCTCGATGTAAGAGATGTATGTTGAAAATCTCACATTATCTAAAAATAAGATGATTTCATAATATATAAATAGATGCAAACTTCATTGTAGCCATGTTACCATTTTATATATTCATGAATATCATAATTTAATTGCTGCCTTTTATACAAAGATATTTCAAGCTAGTCATCTCAAAAAGTATTTCTTGGTCCGTAGCTAGATGCGATAGCCACGGGTGGTAAGATGATAGCCACTGGGAGCTATGGTGTGAATGCAATAAAGGTGCATAGTGCGATCATTTCCTGAAAAAGGAAACGAAAAAAGGGAGAGAAAAATGAGCATATACTTTTACCTTTTTATAGGATGACCTAAATTATTAAAATAAATATACCAATAAAAAATATTTTAAGAAACCAGTCAGTGTAAGAATGAGAAAAAAAAAAAAAAAACTTAGCTAAATTACTCTACTATTAAATTTGATTTCTTGGATTTCATTCTTCTTTTTTTTCCAAGGGGTACCCTTTTGGCAGAATGTTTTGGTTTGTTTCGGCCAAAACCACGAGAAACATGCCCAATGCATAGTGATCCAAATATTCGTCATCATCTTGAGAATGTTTAATTCAAAGGTGTTATTGAGTGGATAATATACTGGCGTATGTACGTAGGGTGCCGTAAGGTTATAAAACTTGACTGCCACAATGATATGATATGACAGAGCAATCCATTTCACCAAAAGTTTCTGTTCAAAGTTTCGTATAATTCAATACATTTTACTTTTTTTTTCTAATTAGTGGGGTATCTGCATAAACTATCATTTCATCCGAGACAAAAACTACCATAGTATGGCCAAAATATAGAGTACTGTTTATATTTAACCATTTGGGAGACATGGATCATCCATAACTGTAACTACTCTTCCACTCTTCTTCTGCCAATACAAGCAAAATGGAGGAAGTTGCATTGAAGCTTCCACCTGTCCAATGCATGCATCCAAAATTCAAACTAATATTCTTTCTTCTAATAATAAGGCTAAGTTGTACATTGCTGCACCCACTTTCAATTTTTCAATAATTTTTAATTATTACAATTTAATATAATAAAATAATTATGATCTTACGTACTAATTTTAGGATTTAAAGAGATTTCTTAATAATTGTCGTTAGATTGGTCTTAATTGAAATTCACCTAATTCAATGATAGGAGACAAGACATTTGCAGTACGATGATGATTCGTTTTTCAGCGACGTACTAGAACGACAACAGGAACATATACTTCGGGATTGGTAGTGTCGAAGCAGAGAAACGACGACGTCGCACTGGTTTTGTCTTCGTTTTGTTGCTGCATGAATTACCTCAAGGAAAGTTCAACAAAACGCAGAGAATCATCTCATTCTGAAATGCTTTATGCACAAGTCCAAAAAACAGATATGAATATTTCGTTCTATTTTCTATTATCACATGAAATTTTAATTAATTTACCCTTCTTTTTGTATATTATGAGATCTTGAAGTTGGCTTTGCTCTTACGCTAATCTCGATAATTAACTCCAGCAAAATCCTATTTGAGTGGGCTTTTCGAAACATTGATGTTACTATTTTGATTAAGAATTAATATATTAAATAAATCATTAAGTGCTATAGTTGAGGTTAATAACAATTTATTCATATATTTTTACAATAATAATTGTAACTCAATTATTAACTTTGAATATATTGCAAAATAATGATTAGCTTTAACTACATTTGTATAGGCCTTGATTTAGAAAGAAGTTTGATATATTTTTCAAAATTTGAAAGGGAAGTTTAGAATATTAAAGCTTCAAATGTTCAACATTCCTCTGTTGTCTAAGCTCCTATTGAAGGACATAATAGTGGGGTTAGGAAAATGTCTTTATCACATCTATTACATTAAATTCAACCTATAATAATAAACAATTCAACCTCACGTTTAGCATGTTTTTTTCTTCTTTTTTTTTACTTTACCAGACATGCACAAACACAAACTGCTTTACTTCTAATTACGTTTCTATTAATGAAAAAAAAAAAGTTAACACAGTTTCGTCTTTTCTTAATCCAATATTCATACTCAATTAATGATGGCTACTATTGTTTTAGCCTTTTCCACATTAATGATTCCTTTTCAACTAATCACACCTGTTTATTCCCTGTCGTTATTAACTTTTTATATTTGCTAAATCTATTTTAAAAAGTGAAAAATAATCAAACCATATCCTATATATAATATTATAGTTTTAGTCTGTTTTCTACTGTGTTTTATATAAAAAGTTTCAAATGTCATCTTCTATTTATATTAATTTTTCTTTTATAGCTTAAGTCACGAATCAGTAATAAAAGTTATATACATGATTTTATGTAGTGGACGTTTTTTTAATTGATGTCAGATTATAAGCTTGTAAGAGGTTGGTAATATACTTCTTTCTACATCTTTTATAATAGTATTTATAGCACGTGTAGTTAATTTATTATTATTATATAATTTATATCTATGTAAATATCCCTTTCAAGTATTCGTCATAACTAATTAGTTATAATATTCTCGATTGTCTTAATTTATTTAATGTTTTTGTTTATTGTGTTAAAAGAAACAAATGTTTATAACTGAAAAGAAAAAAAAAGATAATGTCACTTAAATCTAAAAACAGGTTTATCCGAACAATATTGTTGTTCGAAACTGAAGTTTCGTTATTTATGACTATTTTTAATTTCATTTTGCTTTCGGCTTTAGTTTACTATGTAAAATTTGATATTTTTTATTACATCCAAACAAAATTATATATAAACAATTTTTCAATAAATTTTAAAGAAACAAACTTTAGTCTCGTTATCATTTATAACAAGAATAATATTTTTGTATGTTATATATATTATATATATATATATATATATATATATATATATATATATATATATATATATATATCACTACTAGAATTTTTCATATTACATGAGGTTTTTCTAACAAATTTCTTAAAAAATTTATATGAAAAACTTTTTTTATCATTTTTTCTAAAAATTTTAATTGACAGATAATTTCTTTGTAGATAATTATTTCCAACAAAGTTATAAAATTCGCAAGTATTTCCTTTAAATTTATTTTGCAAAAAGTGTTTCATACAAAATATTTTGTAAAAAAAAATTAGAAGAAATTTCTTGTAATTTTTTTTTCATAACAAAATTTATAAGTATGAATTTTTCAAAAGAAAATTAACAAGAAATATGATTTTTTTTTTTTACTTTTTACGTAAGTTTATATTAAATTAAGCTATGCTTAGCTTCATGTTATTTGTTTTGGATACTTTTTCATCCAAAAGTAGAATCAAACCATAGAGTTAATAGCTGCTCAATTATTTCAAAATAATTAACTATGAAAAAAAATCTAACTTATACATCCATATATTTAAAAAAAATCACTTTTTTAGGGTTTCAATATTGTTGACAACCTATGATGCACCAATACTTCAATTTGGCTTACGTATCTGTGTCCGACATGTCTCTATATCCGATACTTTAGAATAATTTATCAATACTTATCAATGAATATCTAATTCATGAAGTCGTAATAGACTACAAGGAAATATTTGAATAATGATCAATTTTAGTAACCAAAAAAAATTAGTCACTATAGTGACCAATTTAGGTACAAATTTATAAACTAAACATCATTAGTAACTAAAATAGTTCAAAAAATTATAATTGGTCTATAAATTGATAACTAAAGTATTTTCTATCATAAATTGGTTTTTAAATTTGTCACTAATATTAGCTATCATAATTTTAATTTGGATTCACACAATAACAATCATATATTTATTATGTTTTTAACAATTGTTGTACACTTTTTAATATTCATATATAACGTATCTATCATGTATTGTTTTCTATTATTTTCAAAATAAACGTATCGACGTATCAGATACGTATCGTATCCGTGCATCATAGTTGACAACAAATCACGTTGGTTATGGAGAAACATACAAAGGAGAAGAAAATAATATTTATCTTGTATTTTGATTAGGGATTTAAAAAATTCTAAGAAATTAAAATACATAGTATTTGAATTACTTACAATTGATTTTTTTTCATTTATTAAATAGTTTGTTTGGATGAAATAATTGAAACATTGTAGATTTCAATTTTCTTGTTTGGATAAAGAAATTTAATTTCTATTTTCAGAAAAACAAAACTCTATCATTGAACTCGAGTTGAATTAGCTCGACCTTCGATCCGAAATGATTCATCTCAACTTTCTGTTCGGGTTGACTCACGAGGATTTAACCTGAGCCGAGTAGGCCAAACCTTTGGAGCAAGCTGACTTGGCTCGACCTTCTACCCAGGCCAACTAGGCTAGACCTTCATTCCGACCAACTCTACTTGACCTTCAACTTTGGCAAACTCAACTCGATCTTTGGTTCGACTTGATTCAACTCGACCTTCGGCACGGACGAACTCGACTGGTCCATCATATTAACTTGGCTCGACCTTCATCCTATGTCTACTCGATTGAACATTCGGTTCGGGCCGACTCATTTTGACCTTTGACTCGACTCGGCTCGACTTTAGCCTAGGAAAACTTGTCCTGACTTCGGCCTTACCTAACTCGGCTTGACTTCGATCTAGGCTAACTCGACTCGACTTCTAACGCAAGCGAATCTGTTAAACTTTTGGATTCGGCTCGACCTTCAATCCAGGTTGACTTAAATCATCCATTAGCCCCGACCAACTCGGCTCGACCTTTATAACGAGTCAACTCAACTCAACTTCATGGATGGAGTGAAAAGGAGTGGAATTTCAATTATCTTCTTTTTTGAATGAATTTCAAATTCTACTATTTTAGTTATTTGAAATACCTTCTTGAAATTCCAAAATTTCAATTTTCTTTTAACTTCCTCATCCAAACAATTCAAAGAATTTAAAATCCTCCAAATAAATGAATTACTCTATTAAATTGTCTCATTCAAACAGCACATTAATGATAGTAAAATAATCACATGATTTATTTTTTACATTTAAGAATCCAATATATACTAAAAGGGAAAAATAGATGAACAACCACTAAAACATAAATAGATTCTATTGAATTGAAATAAATGTGGACTAGTGACTAGTCAAATTAAAAATTATTAGAAGGTTAAATATATTTTTAGTTTCTAAAATTGTATACAAAAATTCGATTCTTTTTGTATTAAACTTTGATATAGTTTTATCTTCAAACTTTAAAAATGAATAAATATAATCCCTCTAACCCAATTGTATTTTTTTTACGTGTTAAATGACGTTTCAGACTCATTTGAGTTGTTTGTACTGTTTGACGCAGTTTAACTCCAAAATATAATCCCTCGTTAAACTTGTAAAACAAAATTAACATTGTTGGATTAAAACGATTATATTCATTCATTTTCAAAATTTAAAGACAAAAATATACCAAAATTTGGAACATGAACGAATTTTAATTATGCGTTCTAATGTAAGAACTATTTTAATATTTAACCCTTAAAAATTATACTTCACTTCTCAATTAAATATATTGCATTATGCAATGTGATAACGTCATCTACTGGTCTCTTAAGAGTAAGCCTTAGAATTACTACTTATGTTCACCTACACAAGCGCAAAAAGAAGTAATTTGTCTCTTAGGGCTAAGAAAAGTTGTCCTTGGTTATGTTGATCACCAAAAACAAGGTGTTATAATCCACAAACCAATAAAATTTATACTACTATAGATGTAGTTTTTCAATAGACCATGATATAGATTTTCCCTTAGTTTGAAATTTACAGGGAGAATTATGATGATATTCAAACTTTTGTTCCGTAAGTTGATATTGAGTTCAGATTGTAGAGTTGAGGTTATGTCAAAAGATCACAAAAGTGTACAAAAATAATGAGCAACAACCATATAACAAGGAAGAATTTAGCATGTCGAGATAACATGTTTGCCTATTGATGCTCACAATATACCACACCAATTGTCCCCACTCAAGAACCCAATACAACAAAATAAAATTATATCAAATCATGTCACTAGAGTGTTGAAAGGGGGAGCTACTTCAACTTATATGAAGATGGTTTTGATGATGTCCAAGGCTACACTTCATGTGTATTACCAGTTTAGAATTAGTCTTGTTTTAGTTAGGTTGTGCATTAGGCTGTTTGTATGAAATTATCAGATGTAAATCAAGCCTGCATTAAGTTGTAATTAACCATCACACTCTTGCTTGTGTAATCATGAATTGATTAGCTGTTTAACTAATGGATTAGTTGTGAGTACTGCACTAAGGCAGTGAAAATACACTCACGATAATTGATTAAGTAAATTCATAATCCATTAATGATAGTAGAGAACTGTATACAAAAGTTGTTTTCTGAAATCTGTTTCGGTCTGGAAAAAATTACAAATCACTGGAAATCATTTTGAGAAACAAACCTCCGAGATTCACAAAGTTCTTAATCATTCTTGAAGATCATTGAAGTGAAGATTCAAGGAGATTGATGGTTGATTCTACCTTGATGGGTCTAGCTTGAATCTATGAGCAAATTGACAAATTTGCACAACATATGTGTATTCGTTTCTTATTTATTTTGATTGTATCTCTGATTACAGTTGCTTCATTGTGTGAAGTGTAGGCCTAGGTGCAATTGCATGAATGCATTGCTCCTAGGGGAAGTTCTTGATTGGCAGATCAAGTTCTTTGGGTTTTTAGGTTCTAGAATTATATATGTGTTCTTGTAATTCTTGATACCTATTTGTGTTAGTGGAATCCTCCTAAGTGGGTTATTAAGAGAAGACTGAACGTAGATTCATCTTGAATCAAACCAGTATAAATTGTTGTGTCTTGCTTTTTTCTCTTCTCTTACAATCTTTCTTGATTGCTTTAAACAGTCCATTAACACAAAACTGCAAAATTGATTAATTGGGTCATAAGACTTAAAGACTCTTTCAAGATTCATCTTAAACAAGTGAAATGCTCATTAATCAATTCAGATCCCTTTTTGGGTTGAGCTTTTAGACAGATCTATTTTTAACAATTGGCACTAGAGTTGGTTAATCGCACGCTAATCGATTAGAAAGATCCTGATATGTCTAATACATCTCAAACCTTTGCTGAAGGAGCATCCATCAACATGCCACCTCTGTTTGCTTGTGAAAACTACCCTTTTTTGGAAAATTAGAATGAAAATTTTTCTTGAATCAGTGGACAAAGAGGTATGGGATGCTGTGGTGAATGGACCTTTTAAACCAATTAGGATAGTGGAAGGAAAAATTGTACTTAAAGAGTTCTCACCGTGGACTCTTGATGAAAATAAGAGGACACACTATGATGTTAGAGCAAAAAATATTATATCTTCTGCACTAACTTTGGATGAATTTTATAGGGTATATGTGTGTGAATCAGCCAAAGAAATGTGGGATGTCTTGGAAGTAACCCATGAGGGCACGAATGAAGTTAAAAGGGCAAGGAAGAACACTCTCATTCAAGAGTATGAGATGTTTAGGATGAAGTCTGGAGAAAGCATTTGTGATGTGCAGAAAAGATTTACACATATAGTAAATCACCTCCTAGCTCTTGGCAAGACTTTTGACAAAGAGGAACTCAATATCAAAATTTTGAAGAGCTTAAATAAGACATGGCAGCCCAAATTCACTGCAATTTCAGAATCCAGAGATCTTACTAGCATGAACATAGCCACACTCTTTGGGAAACTAAGGGAACATGAACTAGAGCTTGGAAGACTCAAGGAAGAAGAGGATGGAGAAAAGAGGCACACAATAGCCTTGAAGAGTGCTGTAAAATCTGCAGCAAAACTGAAGAAAGCAGAATCTGCATATGAATTTAATGATGATTATAACTTTGACAGTGAAGCTTTGAGACTAATGGTAAAGGGGTTCTCAAAATTTCTAAAGTACAAGAACAAATCTAACAGTAATTCTGCAGAAATTAAAAGATCTTCTAGGAAGCAAGAAAAACATGTTCCAACCTGCTATGAGTGTGGAAAAATGGGACACATCAAACCTGAATGCCCTGTCCTCAAGCTGAAGCAAAAACTAGAAGAGAAAGGTGAGACAGACAAGCACAAGAAGAAAAGGAAAGCTTACAACAGTGACTCCAGCTCATCCAGTGAATCTGATGGAAGCATTGAGGAAGAGACCAACCTCTGTCTTATGGCTGGAACAAGCTCTTCTAAGAGCAG
>Ga0214543_1006819_pt1 | contig 20066 bp, 7 predicted proteins | sample CNSS2metaG_FD_160094 | JGI IMG/M metagenome (GOLD analysis project Ga0214543, IMG submission 160094) | Root nodule microbial communities from cowpea collected in UCLA plant growth center, Los Angeles, California, USA - CNSS2 | ecosystem: Host-associated > Plants > Roots > Nodule | place: USA...
TAGCCCTTTGTAACTCTTCACAGGTTCTATCGGAACCTTGCTCCTGATACCACTGTTAACTTTTACGCAGCAGAGAGAATACACAGTAGGATTCAAAGAGATGAATGTATATTCAAGAATGAATTGTGTCACATACACATGGACTACAGTGCTTTATATAGCAGCACATTATACAGAGAAACAGAATACAACAGAAAAACTGATAGTTGTTTTTTTATTAACTAACACGGCTGATACGTATTTGACTTAACTACCTAACAGTAGCTTCCCCATACCCTACCCGCTGGATAAATATTTGCCACATACCAGTATCCATATCCGTCGGGTATCCGTTATGCGGGTACCCGTTTATGTTTTTCATATCCACGGGTATCCATGGGTATCCGCAAGTATTTACATAAATATTTTAAAAAATAAATATTTAACCATAATTAGTGCTTAGATCAACAAGTCCCCTTTCTCCGATTGATTCTTGAAAAACAAACAAATAAAAAATTACTACCAATTTATATTGTAGTTTATTTTTGAAAAATATTTTAAAGAAATTACTAACTTCATCAATGTCCACCACTTGCAACATTGTATAAAGTTTCATGTTGTCCAATTTTAATCTAGAAGAGCCTTAAAACATAAGAAGTTCAGTACAAATTTCTAACAATCACTTAATTAAAATATCTAAGTAAAAGTGTTAATTTCATTACCTTCCATGTTTGTCCATAACCAGTCTTAGAGACACATCAATACCTCCACAATATATGGAAGTAATTTACTCATTTGTGGGGTAAGAATCTGACCACCATTATTGGATGAAGACTCATAATGTTGTTTACTAAAATATATATATGATACCCGTACCCGTCCCGTTAACATGCAGGTATCAAAAATACCCATACCCGCGGGTAGCGGGTATCCATTTTTAATATCCATTTCTTACCCGTTGTGGGTTTTATCCGCGGATACCCGCGGGTACGGATTTTTTTGACATTCCTACATACAACAGTCCCTTACTGATTGGGTTATCAGGTTCCGCATCTGTCTGTTGTTTTGTTGTCTGTTTATTCACTACAAACAAAATATTTCGTTAATAATTAATTTTAATAATAAAAAATTATTAGTTATTATAATAATCGGTTTATATATTAATTTTTAAAATAAAAAATTATTAATTACTAAAACCATTATTATTATAAATAAAAAATTATAATTGATCTCTAAATCAATTTTTAAAATTTAGTTATCAAAATAAATTTGTCATTAAACATTAATTATCAAGATTTTTATTATTAATAAAATTTATTTTTAAATTAGTTTTTATTAACTAATAATCAATTTAGTGATCAATTATAACTTTTTATTTATAATAATAATTATTTTAGTAATCAATAATTTTAAAATTAATTATTAATAAAATTTGTTTTTTAACTTCTTCTCCCCGTATTTCTTTTTCTGCATTGGCCCGAATTAGTCTTTCCGGTGAAGTATATCTACTATTCCGGATTGGTTTTTTCAGTGAATAAACATTTTAGGAGCGAATAAACTTCCGCAAAACAGTTGGCACCTCCCACTACTATTTTATATTTTCTTTTTCGGAATGTTCTTCCAATAGTTCTGGAAACACCGATTCGAAGCATATTTCCCGACTTTCCGATAAATTGAACTCCACCATTTCGAAACATCTCCACAAGTCGAACCACCCTTTGCCGACGTCGGTAGCTTCTAAACACCACCGTCATCCATGGAAACACATTTTCAAAAAAATAAAATAAAAATCATAGGGCCAAAACTAGAATTCAAAATCTTGAGGTGGTGCAGGTAGATATTGGAAGAGTGCAGCAGGTAGCTGCAAAATTAAAGGGTGTGAACAATAAGAGAAGTGTAATTGGTATGTAACATTCCCAAAAACTAAGTTGCAACAGGCCAATTCAGAACAGACTGTTCTTCCTGCACCTCCAATTCACAAACACATATTTCAATTGGGTTAGGTTACATATTTGGGTTAAGGGTGTTACTTTCTGCACCCTATAAATTTTCTTCCTGCACTCATCAAAGTTTTCGGAAAATCCAAAATAGGAGCAGATGATTTTTTTTTCGAAAAAATTAAGTGAGTGTTTTCCAGAAAAATCTTTTTGAAAGTGATTTAATGTGTTTTGAATAATAAAATCCTGAGATGGAGGATGGCGTATAGAAGTAGCAGCTTGGGTTGATCTAACCCACTTGAAATTATTCCCTAAGCCCAAGTATACTTTTGAAAATTCATCAAAGTCAACTTTAGTATTAAAGTTAACATATATATATATATATATATATATATATATATATATATATATATATATATAAAAGAAAATATATATATATATATATATATATATATATATATATATATATATATATATATTAAACAGAACGTATTTATAAAAGAAATTCAATAAAATAATAAAAAAGAATTCTTCAAAAACTAAATTAGTTTATAGAAAATTAAAATTTGGATAAATTTATATGAAAAATGTATAAATTAATTCATGCATAATTTAGCTTATGAAAAACCTGTTTTATTCTTTCCTTCTTATTTTTTTAAGAATTTTTTGTAGAACTTTTTTAGAAACATGCCTTAAATGAGTTTAAAATTAAGGTGACTAAAATTCATTGAAATGTAGATTTGTTTTTCTAACTAAATTTACAGATTTTATTTTTTAAAGACTGAAATCACAAGAAAACAATTATACCAAAATTCTTCAGAGTTTTTTTAAAAAAAAAAACATTTACAACACTAAGAAAAAAAATATAATTATACCAAAATGACATAGAATTTTTTAAATCAGAATTATAACTTTAGCTAAAATTAGGAAAATAAAATTGGAGTAGAGAATTTCTATATTGCTGTGGATAAGGTTTTGTGATAATATCTTGAGCACTGTTTAAACAATTATATTACGTAAGCAAATGATAAATACAAAAATGTGGAAACATCATTTGACAAACGCGGAAAGGTGGCCGTGAGTGCCACGATGGTTGTGTTTATCTCATGCTTTACGAAGATCGCTTTCAAGTGACGCATCACACGTCACCAAATTAATGGTGAGATTAGATATATCCACAGCAGGCAGGGTCCGCGAAGCAGGTGATTATTGTACTCGTGTGAAAGCATGACTTGGACCTCACACACGTGTCACGTGGCGGTGCGTTATTCTCCAACCACGAAGCTTCCGCTATCACAGTTGTTGGGCCTGCTTTGTCCTCTGTGGGCCATCCCACAGTAAGGTTCCCACGCTGATGTCATCACGATAACGTTTATTCTTTACGTGACACTGCTATGAAGACTTCACGCTATTATATTAAAGTTTTTGTATTATTATTTAGTTAAAAATTCTCATGCACTCTAATTGTAAGTTAGTCATCATAACCTACAAAATTAGTTCCTTTTAATATTTATATTTTCTTCGAAATTTAAATGTTTCTTATATTTAAAATTTAATAAATATATTTATTTAGTACTAATAAATATTATATTTAAATTAATTGTTTAAATTTGTTTCGATTTTGTCACAAATTTTCGAATAGAATATATATATATATATATATATATATATATATATATATATATATATATATTATAAAATCATAGTTTTAATTTTATTTAATTTTTTTTCTATTTAATTAAAATTTATTGATGTTGTAAAATACTTTACGTAATTATTTCTCATCAATTACGTTTATTTTGAAATTCTTAACTTTTTATAATATTTAATTTTAAAATATATTTAAATTTAGTTTTAATTAGTTTAAATTTTTTACGTTAACTGTTCATGAAAATTAAAGTTATTTTTATTTTCTTAATATTAACATATAAAAATATTTCTTGCATACTTCTATATTTATATTGTACTTTATTCAAAATAAAGTTTACAAATTTTAAAGCAAATTATTTTTTTAAATGATAAAATTATGTAATGTTTGTACTATATGTACCCAATATATTATATGCACTCAAGATCATCTCGGATATACTATATGTATACAAGACCATATCGATTTATATTTTGACGATACCATAAAAGAATATGAATGTTGCCTACTTAACCTCATCTTGTTCTATAATGACTAAGATCATCTTGAACAACACTACATTATGCCAAGAAGGATTAATCATGATTAGTAGAGGTTAAGAGTTAAAACATATTAGCAGATCAAACAAGATAATTATGTGTACTATTCTAGGCCCAACCTACTAAAAGTTCATAAATTTAATATAAATAGCATTATTCACAAAATAATTAATTCTGTTCATTATTAAATCATTCATTATCATTTGACGCATATCCCTAACTTGATTGTCAGATTTTATTTTTGAAGGCACAATTCACTTCTGAATTGAGACAATACCTCGACCTCGGAGCATATTAGATTATAGACTCAAAAGTGAGTCACAAAAAAAAAATCTTGTAGAATTTTCAGGATGTGTTCTGTAAGAACAATGTTAGATATAAAAATTTATAAAATATTAAACTAATAATAATAATTATATATTTTTGATTTTTTTTTTCTATTTCTCCTCTTTCTTCAATATATTTGTTTTACTTTCAAGGTTTTACTTTTTAGTCTATTTAATTGGAATGTTAAAACATTTTAAAATATTTATTTTATAAATACTTTTTATGATAATAAAAAAATTATTAAGTAAAAAGTTATGGTACTTAATGATGAATATAAATAATATTTTAGAAAACAACAAAATCCGGTATGTTCAATTGAGATTATTAAAGACTAAATAAACTGTATACGGTGTTATTAAAAAAATTATATAGATTTCAATGAAATATTTTGTTTATTGAAATTTTATAGATGGTGTGACTTTTTATTTATATATATAAATATCATTTCCAAAAAAAAATTAAATTAGACAGTCATAGATCAACAATTAAAAGTTATTTTTTTTAATAATTTTTCTCCTAAATTTTAAAAGTTTCAATTTGGTTTAGCTTTATTTAAAAAAATGTCAATGTTTCTTTGTGATTTGTTGTTATCATGATCTATGAATTGAGAATTAAGTCAAGAAGAAAATATTTTGTAGTTATTAGAAAAACTTCACAAACATACTATAATTATAACTTGATGTTTAGTTTTTTTTTACATACTCTCGTTTGTTAGGAATTTAATGTAAGTTTGAGTTTATATCAAGTAGAAATATAAAAGTTGAGCATATGGGTGTTGGATAGAAGATGATTTCTAATAAGGATTTGTTTATAGTTCATTAGTAACAAAATTTCCAAGTGTATATCCTTAAAAAAGTTAAGCAATATGAATGAAAAGTTTTCTTGGTAACCGACTCAAAATGAGAATGGAAAATCATAGCTTTTCTTGTATTGAAAGTTTTCTTGATATATATTTCAATTAGATCTGTCAAAACGGGTAATCCGGCCTAACTTGGCTCGACCTACCACAAGTTGATTACTTAGTGAGCCAACCCAACCTGGCTCACTTATTAGCGAGCCAAAAATATTCAAACCCGGCCTGGCCCACCACAGGTTAGTGGGTTAAACGGGTTGGCTCATGGGCTCATTTAATTAAAAAAATATAATGTTTTTATTTATTTTTTCAGTCAAAACTAAATTATAATTCTAATTAAAATCTAAATAAACTTTAATACAATCTAAATACAAACCAAAATCACAAAAATACAAATTATCTATGTGTTGGCTAAAAAAAACAACCTAACATGGCCAAAATGCAAAACTCAACTTAACAAAAAACACTTGTGCGACCCTTTATTTGGAGGTTGGTGAGCCAACCCGGGTCACCACGGGTTCAACCCGGGTGAGTCGAGTCAAAAATCAACCCGTATTGAAATTTGTAAAAAAATTTCAACCCAACCCAACCCAAACCCGTGGTGAGCCAAGTTGGCTCGCGGGTTCCAACCCATTTTGATAGCTCTATATGTTAAGACAAATGATGGTACAAGTAAAGGTCAGAATCGAGGGAAATGTACTAGTATGGAAGGGACTCAACTTGAGAAGGAGATTCTTAGGAATTCTAGTGTAAGTTTGAGTCTCACATTGAGTAGAAATTAAAAAGTTGAGTAACGTATAAAGAAAAAGACTCACAAGCACATTTCCTTAAGGTTTTGGGTTGTTAGGTCTCTTTTATGGGTTTGTTCATGACTTTTGGGTATCAAATAGCTCCACTTTAAATTCATTAACTTTATGAAAAAAATGTCATAACAAACCCTGCACCATCTCACACCCACTACCACTTCAAGAATGTGCTTCAATTTGCCATGGACCAAACAGGGTGAAAAACCATACACACTAAAGAATAAATGTAGAGATAGAAAATAATAAATTTTCTTGTGCATTAAACCATAAATGTTATTACATATGTCATTTTCAATGACCTTTATAAAAGGGGCACAAAGTGATTACAAGTTAGTTAAAAGTACAAACATAAATCTAACTAACAAAATACAATATAACCATATGATGTAACTCAGAGTCACCAGAAAACCTTAGTATTAGATGACATTTTCAACTATCAAACAACTTCATTAGACAACATCCACTACTATTAGACAACATATTCTTGAAAGAGTTAATACACAACGATCTACAAACGAACATTTGACCTCATTGATTATAGTGTAGACACTCTACCATTAGATGCTCCACCACTGGATGTTGTAAGTTTTTCACTAGATGACCTACCACTAAAAACCCTCATATTAGATATTTGTTTAAGGAATTATAGCATCTAACAATCATGTAGGAACTTCATCGGATGACCTACCATTAGACGCTCCAATGATCTTCTTCTTAAAGATCCACTTAGACCCAACAATATCCTACCTCTTGATGGCTTTTACTCCCATGTCTCATTCTTTTTAAGGAACTTCATCTCTTTGTGCATAATCACAATCCATTTATCGCTCTCATACAAACGATTACCTCACAAAAGATAACTAGTTAGATAACTTCACTATGACCAACAAACTTATATCCTATAAACATCTCCATCTATGTCTCCTTAGGCTTCCTGTGGATTAAAATAGACTTCATCAAACACAATGTTTATATTGATTATTACCATCAGATAGTAACTGTTGTATGAAGTCTTTTAGCCCATTCTTATATCCAACAAACATTCCCTTCCTGGATCCGTGTTCAAATTTACCATCATCTATATGATAGTAAGTTGGCCACCCAAACACCTCCAAAATTGACTAGTCACTTGACTTGCTAGACCACATCTCAACTAGATTATTGAATGATTTGATTATGGATGGGGAACGATCCACCAAAAAACCTTACTCCAATAGCATCCATCCAATATATAATGCAACAATATGTTAAGACTCTTCTTTAACAAGGTTATGTTCATCTTCTCGGCAACTTCATTTTATTGTGTCAAATGACAAACAATTAAGTACCTAGTAATGCCTGTGTGAAGATTGACTTAGTAAAAATATTGTTAAGTTTTCTAAATTGTCTTATGTTATAGATTGTTTGATAGTTCAAGATCGTTTGGCGGCATAACTTTTTTTTATCTTCACTAGTTCTTTTGTATTTGTTAGTATGTCTATCTTGGAAGCATATGTTACAATCAAACTGTGTATCTTACATAGAATTATAACTTTATTTATCTGTCATTAGAAAGTTCTCCTACTTGATGTTTTGAGCTTAACTTTGGAAGAACTATTCACATGAATTTTCCAATAATTTAGGCATGATTTGTAGAACTTATTTATAATAGTTATTTTTGTATAGATAAAACCTTGTATTAATAGTTTTGTTTAAGTCAAAGTTACGAGTTCAATTGTATAATAAAAAAATTATTACTTGAACAATATTATTATACAAATTATGAAGAAAACCTATATCAGTTTTCTTATAGGAGACATTGTTTCCCATCAACATTTTACCACCTTCATAATATTCAATCATGGTAAACCAATCCCTATGAGAACTCATATAAAAGGAGTAACCAAAATATAGTACCCGTATCTAAACAATTATTTCCTAGATGCAAAGACCCAATTGTTTACAATTTTTGAAAAGATCTTTACGGCCAATCTTCAACTTCCTTCACTTCGTGACCTTCTTGTAGTTCTTGAAGACTACCAACCCAGAAGACAATGCATTTTCATTATTAACATATTCTTTGAAGCATATTTCTCTTGTATAGAGGCTTGAATTGACCTCTTTAAGTCTAGTACTATTCATCCTACCAAACTTACCAAGTTATCATAGGATAGCAAGATAAAGGCTAGCATAATCATCATTATGTCTTCATCTTCTACATTTGCATTTACGTCTTGGAGCTCCATGAAGATAAGCCCCCCTTCTTCATATGTAGTTTTAAGAATAATCACCTCAATAACAAATTATTCTAAATGAACTTTGTTATGAACAACTTTTCCACCTTCACATAATGTTATTAAGGTCTTCTCTTCTATAGCCTCGTAAAGGATTCCATATAACAATGACAATTATCACAATATTGTTTACTTACATCAACTCTAGATCATGTCTCATTATATGTGATGTACTCTGAAACAATTGTACTAACATGTCTTGCTCTTTCAAAAAAGCTATCATCTTAAAAGTAGTAACAGTGAGAAAATAAGTCAAACATGAGGTTTATAATGTTTTGGTGGTCCATTCCATTATTGATTGCCAAAAACATGTTAAATCAAATTGATTCGTTGGAATAACTCATTTTACCATGTTTAAAAATAAGGAAATAATATTAAGTGGTATTCTTAATTAAGTTAATTATAATATTGACTCTAATCAAAATCATATTAAACATTTGATTGTTTAACCTATTTTAACTAAGAAATATTCTCCTTAATAATAAAAATCACATTAGTGTTGCTTTCACAAACAAAGTTTAAAAGAATTCAATTTTTAAGTTAGTGCAACTAATATAACATGCAATATGATAGATTAAGGAAGATAAATTTATTTAGTATTCTTACACTAATTTGTCTAATAGTGCATACTTCATCTAGTTCTTTACCAATTAGTCAAGTTTTACTAAGTATGCTATAGTTGGTTGACCTTGTACAAGTATTATTTTTGGAACATAATCACTCATGGCTAACCCCGTCAAGTATTTTTTGACACTTAGCACTCATGGCTAAAACCCTAGATATTCTTTCATATTGAATCCACTGTTTACTAACCCCATTGGTTTTTTTTTTCCATAACATGTCACTTATGGCTTAACCCAAGTATTCTTTTAACATGTGTCTTTTGAATTACCTAAGTATTCTTTCAACAAGCCATTTTGGGTTTAACCAAGTATTCTTCCAACAATCCACTTATGACTTAATCAGTATTTTCACTAAAGAAGAATATGGATATCTTATTTTCAATCTTGAAGACAAGTAAAGTTTTGATGATGATAATAAATGAAGAAAAGTTGAAGTCTTATTGATGATTTGTGGGGAACTGCTGAAAACTTAAAGAATGTTTGGATTCAAGAATTACATTAAAGACTTAATGCTTGGATTCAAGAGTTGCATTAAAGACTCAAAATTTTAGTTGTTGAAGCCATGTAATCTATGTATTGTAATTAAGATAGTGAAATTAGTAGGTCAAAATTCAAAATCACTAAAACACTTAAGGGAAAATAATCCAATTATTCAATGATAATTGATTATCACTTATGATAATCGATTATTTCAGTGTAAAATTATTTTCAATAAATGCCATTAGAATAATTGATTGTTGCTTATAATCGATTATTAACGGTAGTTATAACTTGACCCTTCATATTCTAACCCTAATTTCGAAAATGACTTTTATAAATAAAGGAGGGAGTTCTCATGAAGAAGTAGGAGAAGTTAGAGAAGTCTGAGTACTTGAGAACTCTTTGTGAAAAGGTTTGAAAAACCTAGTGTGTGTAGAGCGTGTAAATCTCACTAATTGTGATCTTAGAAGAAGATAAGGTGAAGTTGTTGTTGCTAGGTAAAGTTGTTCATCCTTTGTGTGACTCAAAGGAGGAGTTCATCACTTGTAGATTAAAGGGAGGTGTCTTTCATCTCTTGTGCCTTTAAGAGAGGTTATTTCTTTCCTAAATTGTTCTTACTGTGATTGTAATATTCATTTTATTATAATGTTTCGTTAATCTCTCTTTTAAGAGTGAACCAGTATAAAGTACCTTTTGAAATTTTAGCTATCTCTACTATCATAAAGAAATTGAGTTTTTTTTTTGCTTTGTCTGATTTTAAAAAGGGAAAAATTTTAAAGCACAATTTTTATTAAGAAACCAATTCATCCCCCCCTCTTGGTTTCGTCCAATCACAAATATTCCGCCATGCAATAATTCTAATTAACAATTGGTATTAGAGCTTGCTTTGGTAGTAATTCAAATTTTTCGAAAATGGTTGAACAAACTCAAACTTTTCTTGATGGTGCTTTAATTAATAAATCCCATTTGTTTCTCGGGGAAAATGATCCCTTTTGGAAAGTAAGAATGCATATTTTTTTGGAGTATGTTGATAGAGGTGTTTGTGATGCAATTTTAAATGGTTCATTTTTGCCTACTATAAATGTGAATGATGTGCAGGAACCAAAACCCTTTTCTCAGTGGAATGTTGGGAAAAACAAAATGGCTCAATTTGATGTTAGAGCTCGAAATATTATTTCATCTACTTTAACCCTTAATCAATTTTATAAGACCTCTATGTGTAAGAGGGCTCAGGAGATGTGGGAAGTTTTAAGAGTAACACATGAAGGCACATACGATATAGAACGTGCAAGAAAGAACTCATTGATTCGGGAATATGACATGTTCTGGATGCAACAAGGCGAAAACATCTATGACGTGCAGCAACGTTTCACACACATTGTCAATCATCTCTCTAGTTTAGGTAAAACCTTTGATATTGATGAATTAAATATTAAAATTATGAAATCTTTGAATAGGACGTGGCAGCCAAAGGTCATGGCCATCATGAAATCTAAAAATCTTGCAACCATGTCTATGACGACTCTTTTTGGTGAACTAAGAAAGCATAAGCTTGAACTTGGAAGGTTGAATGAAGAAGAAGATCAAGGAAGGAAAAATAATCTGGCTTTTAAATCCGAGGTTTTCAATAGCAAGAGTCCCAAAGAAGATGATGACTCTAACAATGAGAATATGAATCTCATGATAAAGAAGTTCACCAAGTTCATGAAGGGAAATGGTAAAGAAAAATTCAAGAATAGTAAAAAGGAGAATCAAGGATCCTCCTCTAATTTTATATGCTACAAGTGTGAAGAAGTAGGACACGTAAAGGCGACTGCCTAGATGCTAAAAAGAGTGAAGAGAAGAAGGGCAAAAAGTTCTTCAAGAAAAATAAATGGGAGGAGAACGATTCAAGCTCTTCATCAAGATTTACTAACGTAGATAAAGAAGCAAATATTTGCTTAATGGTTGATCACAAATCTTCTGGAAGCCAAGTAAGTGTTAATAATAATAATGAAAATTATGATGAACTATATAATGCTTTTCAAGAATTATATTATGAATCGGAAAAATTAAATTTTGCACATAGTAAATTAAAATTAGAATATAAATCTTTGCAAAAGAATTTTGAAAAATCTTTGGAAGAAGAAGAAATTTTAAAAAGCAAAATATCAATTTTAGAGGATGGTAGAAATGTATATGTTGAATGTGAATATTGCAAGGAACATGAATTAAAAATTAGTAATCTTGAAAAATCTCTTGTTAATGCTTCTAAAGTTAAAAAATGCTGAAAAAGAAATTAAGAAAAAGGTTTTTCATAAAATTAAGAAAGTTGCTAAGGATGATGAGAGTAGAAGATTGCGTAGGATATGGGTAGAAAAATGCAAGTCTTATTCTAGGAATATTAATTGTATAACATGTTTCTATTGTATGCAAAAGAGACACACATCTAAAAAATGTAGAATTAAACATTTTGATGTTCCAAATGGAATATATGCTTGGGTCCCTACAATTAACTAACTTGTTTCTAACCTAAATAAGTTTTTGGAAACCAATTTTTTTTTCTACATTGTAGGTTATTTCAAAATCAAGGAAGTCTCTTTAGATGTTCAAGACCCAATATATTCACTAAACTTTTGGTTTCTTAGAAAAGACTTAGGCATATTACATATTATTATTGTGTCTTAGATTGTGAAAATCATCATTTTTTCTGGTTTTTCAAAAATCACAACTTAATATTGAAATTACTTTTTCTGGTTTTTCAAAAATCACCACTTGATATTCGATTATTAAATTGAAATAACTTTTTAGTTGTTTCGACAATAATCGATAATTTCAAGCAACAATCGATTATTCACCATTGTTCAGAATTTGATTAACTCCTGGAATAATTGATTCTTTGATCCTATAATCGATTATTACCGAATAAACATATTTCTGATTTTTTTAGAATGAGTAAATAATTAATTATCATTAGTCATAATCGATTATCTTGCCAAGCTGGGTGCAATTTTTAAATATTTTGACTGTTTGGTTGAGTTTTTTAAAATTTAGACCAATGTTAATTAGATACTTCATAAATGCAAACTAGTTTGTTGGAGATTTTTTTTACCTTTCCTTCTTTGATAAACTTTTATTTTCTTTGTTGTTTAGAATCAATTTACATTTAAGGGGAGTCCTAAATTTAGGGGGAATACTTTTTCTAGAAAGGTTTGTTTCTATCAAAAAGGGGGAATATTACATGTAGGGGGTTTATCTATTAACCTATTTTTTTTATTATGATAAAAAAGAGGAGAAAATTCAAAAGCATTTGTGATTAAAATGGTAAGTTAACCTTTGAATGCTTAAGGGAAAAATAAATATAAGTGATTGTGGTTTATCTTATCATGATATGCTTAACTCTCTCTTTTGAATGTTAAAGAACTCTAAGCGTAAGAAATAAAAAAAGACTTCAAGATATTTTGATCATCATAAAAAAAGGGGGAGATTGTTGATTAAAGAAGAAGATGAATATCTTATTCTCAATCTTGAAGACAAGTAATGTTTTGATGATGATGATGATGATGATAAATGAAGAAAATTTGAAGTCTTATTGATGATGATGAATATTTATAGAGAAGTGTTGAAGACTTAAAGAATGTTTGGATTCAAGAGTTACATTAAAGACTTATAATTTAAGTTTTTTAAGCCATGTAATCTATGTATCCTAATTAAGATAGTGAAATTAGTAGATCAAGAATCAACAGACATAATCCAAGCAGCAATATTGAAACACTTAAGGGAAAACAATCCTTTTATATAGTGATAATCAATTATCACTTGAGAAAAAATATTTTCAAAAAATGTTACAGTAATAATCAATTTTTGCTTATAATAATCGATTATTAGTTGTAGTTATAAATTAGTTTTTCATATTCTAACCCTAATTTCGAAAATAACTTTTATAAATAAAGAGGCAAATTCTCATGAAGAAGTAAGAGAAGTTTGAGAAGTTTGAGTACATGAGAAATCTCTATGAAAAGCTTTTGAGAAACATAGTGTGGGTGGAGCATGTAAATTTCACAAAGTGTGATCTTAGGTAATAAAGTGTTCCTGTTGGTGCTAGGTAAAATTGTTCATCATTTGTGTGACTCAAAATAGATGTTCATCCCTAGTGGATTCAAGGAGATGTCTTTCATTGCTTGGAACTTTAAGAGATGTGTTTTCTTTCCTAAATTGTTCTTACTTGATTGTAATATTCAGTTTATTTTAGTGTTTGGTTGATCTCTCTTTTAGGAGAGATTAACAACTGGACATAGAATCGTTTTATCTTAACTAGTATGAAATACTTTGTACAATTTTTTCTTTATCAATTCTATTTATATGCTATTATCATAAAGAAATTGATTTTTTTTGTTTAGTCTAATTTTTAAAAGGAGAAAATTTTAAAGACCATTTTTTTATCATAAAGAGTGATAATGTCTTCTCATGTTTACAAGATTGGACACTAACTTCTAATATGTTAGAGATAAACATAAACAATGTTCTTATAAAATTTGTTCGAAGCATACAAAATTTTGAAAACATTTTAATGAGTTTTGTTTACTTTTTCTAAATGACTTTATATAGGTTTTAAATAGAAAATAGTTGTTGTAAATTTTTTTTATGATTGAGTTAACTTGATAATAAAAAATGCATTAAATGTATTTTATACATGCATTAAATCTATTTATATTCCACAAACAACTCATTACAATAATTTTGAAAAATAAAATAAATACAATTTTTTATTGATTATGAAATATCACTGAAATAAGTAAATAAATAATTGGTATAAGATTATACATATATATAAAAATAAGGTTAATTAATAATTATTTTTAACAGGATATAATAGTTTGGGTATGACCATGTCATGTCCGGATGGTAGACAACAATATATGACGTCATTAGTGGATAGAACTTAATCTTACCACGTGGTGGGTCCCACACCCTTATGTCATGCCACGGGCCTATGACGCATAAGTTGTCGCTTTCCTTTGTTAATAACGTGTCTCGCTATGCACTTCTTCACGTCTTTTTTCTATTGTTTTCCTCCCACAATTTCAATTCATCTTATTACCATCTTCCATCTTTCTATTATTGTTTTAAGATAGTATGTATTACAGTAATTATCAGAGTAACATTAATTCTCTTCAAACAAATTTATTTATATATCATCAAGAAAACTATACTTAGCTAGCAGCTTTATTTATATATTTATAGTTTTGCACATCCAGAGATAACTAAGTATAATATCAATTTTATAAAAAAATATTAATAAAATAAATCTTAATTTTCAAGTCAATCGAAATTAATTTATTTGATCTATATGTTTGTTATTTTAGACTCTTTTATATCTATAATATTGACACCAATAAAATACTTTCTAAAAATTTACTATTGATTAAATAATTATTAGACCATCTCTAAATATCTAACTTTAAATATCTAACTTGACACTTAATCCATAGTATATATGAAAGTGTCTTAAAAATCACTAAATGAATTATTTTATAATGTTTAAATAATTTCCTCATTTGTTCTTCCTTGATTCAAGTACGAATGACTTATAATATTATATTCTTAGTTGCATTTTTCTATTTTATTTAAATGTAATGATACACATGGGAGGAAAATGTTGCAGAGCATTTAGTCCAACACTGGCAGCAGTGTTTTGCAGAGTGGGATGTTGCAAAAGGGCCAGGTGGGGATGGCCGTCCAAAACCACGACGTAGAAAATAAAATTAAGAAAAAAATATATATGAAGTGACATAACCTCAAACGTGAGACGACCAAATAACACCGCGTAATCTTAGAAACTTAGAAAATAAAATAATAATAATAACCTTATTTGTCGTTGACGTTACAAGCTAATGACCCTTTCAAATCATCAACAACTCACCCCACTCTCTCTTCCTTTCCCCATTTATATTCACCCTCCATAGCCAAAATCCAACAACCTCAAACTCACACAACATCTTCATTTCTTCTTCTACTTCTTCTTCTTGTTCTTGTTTTCTCTCTCTACCAATCATTAATTTCCTCAAAAGTAAAACATCATGCAACAAGCAATTCCTTATAGGTCATGGCAACCTCTCATCTCATCTTCCCCCACCACCACTCACTTCACTAGTTCTATCAACAACACTAATAACACTTCCTTTGTTTCAACCAAAATGGTGTCAAACATGGTCTTAGAGAACGCGGTTATAGTCTTCGCCAGGCGCGGTTGCTGCATGAGCCACGTGGTGAAGCGGTTGCTTCTGGGTCTTGGGGTGAACCCCGCCATGCATGAGGTTGAGGAGAAGGACGAAGTGGCTGTGATTAGAGAGTTGGAAGCAATTGTGGGTAGCAACGAAAACAGCATGCAGTTTCCTGCAGTTTTTATTGGTGGGAAATTGTTTGGTGGATTGGATCGTCTTATGGCCACTCATATTTCTGGGGAATTGGTTCCGATACTCAAAGAAGCACGAGCTCTATGGCTTTAGTTTTTTCCATTTTCTTTCTTACTTAATTCCTTTTTCTTATTCATTAATATATGTTCATTTTGGGTACATCTTGATTCCTTCTCTTTGGGAAAAAAAAAGAAAAAAATAATGTAATGAAAAAAATTGTGTTTTTCGATGTCTAGAATTTGATACAGAAAGTTCAGAAATTTCATATGATGTTTCAGAAATGCAGAGTTGTTTACTTACAGTGGAGGGGACTCCCATTAGACTAATGGTTAAAGTTATGATAGAATACAACAAAATAAAATGACGCGTCATCAGATAACAGATTTTGTACTTATATGTATATGCACATACTTCGAAGTCGAAATCATTTAACTACTAAATTTTTATATACCAAAGTGACAGATCAACATCTCAAATTATTTGTCATTTTAACGTAAAAAGTGTTCATATCACTCATGTTTGTCTGTAAATTAAGTTCATAATTCATAAATAAGTTTTGAAATCGTTTTTACAATATTATTTAAACACATTTCACATTAATAGTTTATCAATTTAATATATTATTACTATTATTATGAATAAGATTAAAAAAATTATTATACGTGATAGATGGGTTATTAATTAAAAAAAATATAAATTGTTTGATATATATATATATATATATATATATATATATAAATATCAGCTATTATTGTTTAGTTTTCAAACTCTAGGGTTAATATCATAAAAAATAATAAAATATATTAATTTCATTCTTTAATACTTTGTCTGTTTGGAGGTTTAGTGTATAACTATTTTAATGAAATTATATTCTTATTATTTTTTTAATTTATAAATAAAACGACATTCTAAATAACAAGAATTTCATATTTATAATAAAAAATAATAACTATATAAATTTTAATAATATATTACGTAAAGTCTACATATATTTTCTTTATATGTCATATGATAGAATTATCATCAATATTCTTTTACAGTATTTAACACAGTTGATTGATTTACGTTGTTGATGATTATACATATTCATATATTTGTTGTGACTTTAAATACATATACCCAAAAGATTGTGATGAGGTAGGTTAGAAATAAACTATTGATTACAGTGGCCTTTTTCATTCTGTCACATTTTTTTTTTCTATTTGTGCTGTACTGCTACAAGGAAGCTTCCATTTTTGACTTCAGCCATTTTTGGAGGGTGCAAGTGTAGGTAAGCAAATAAAAAAACTTTGAATTCATCATTTTAAATTACTTGATCCCCTCTAAGCTTGGATCATCATTTTAATTTCTCTATTTTTTATTTCAATATCATATTGTAAAAAAAATTATAACTTTTAATTTTCCAGTTTTTTTTTTAATTTGATTCCGACATATTTATTTACAATGTTATTAAAACTTAAATTAGTCAATTAACATGTAAAATTAAAAATAAAAATAAATGTTTGAAAATTTAGGATTAAACTAAAATTGAAATTTCCCTAGAATTTCTTAACTAGAATTACAGAAAAGATAAAAAAAATAAAAAAGCAACGAATTAAATAATTAACAAAAATCAAATCACAGATATAGTTTAACAACAAATCTTTGTGACACTTGAAATAATTAACAACAAATCATATATATATATATATATATATATATATATATATATATATATATTTATTTATATTATAAATACTTTACTTTTTAGGGAATCATTTTTCTTGAGTTTATATTAATGGAAGATGTTGGACAAAAAAATAAAAATGATATATTTTGGATTCTCAATGCATAAAGATAATATTTTAACTTAAAATATTAGAAAAAAATGTCAGCTCGATTTGAAATAATACTTTTAAAAAGATAAATTATGAAAGAAAAATAACTAAATATTAAATAAATAAAAAATTAAATAATTTCTTTGAATACAATTATTATTGATATTTCATTTTTTTAGTTCAATTAAAATATTATAATTTTAATATATAAATATTAGTTTCGTTTTGAATTTTTAAAAATTAATTATATATTTATATTTTAATAACTGTCATATGTATTTATTAAATAACAAATTAATATTAATATATAGATAATCTTTTATTAAATACTTTTGACTTTTAAAATTAATAAATAAATAATTAAAGACTCATCTCAAAATTAAGTATATATTAATATTAATATTTTATTTAAAAATATACAAAAATTAATAAACGTTAAACATATATTTAATTAGTTTAATCATTAACAAAGTTAGAATAAAATTAATTAATTTTATTATTGTATTTTTAAGATAATAAAAAATAATAAAATTATTATTATTGTTATTATTATAATTATAAAATTAAATATAAATAATTTTTATAATTTTATTGTAAATAATTTTTATTTATTTTAATGGTAATTTTACAATTAAAAAATATTTAAATTTTTAAAAGTATTAAATTTAGAAAGATAACAGTAAAATTGATAAAGTAATTATTTTAACTTAAAAAAATTATTTAAAGGATATATAGTTAAAAGTTAAATATGGATAAAAAGAGGAAAATTTTATATATATTTTAGAAAGATAAGTTTTTTATCACATTAAAAATAAATAATACTTATTTTGCCCGTTATTTGTTTAATAAGAAATGAGAAAAGTCATATATCATTGTTAATAGAAAATAAAATTAAATAATTGTGTACTTATTCGTTCAGCTAGGGACCCTTGCATCTTGTTCGACATTTTGCTGTGTGGGTCTCACCAACGTGATTTCTGGTAATAGAATCAGAAGGACAATTTGGTGCGTTGTGTACACACTGTTAATTTTAACTTCATCTACCACCGACAACACAGAAAAAAACCATAATCTATGTTTGCATCTTCAATCAATAATTATTGTAATATTGTAGCAACAACTTCTGTATTCTTATTTTATGGGAACTACTTCTCAATTTAATACTGTGTATGATTATGCAATCAGGTATGAAACCAGTTTTATTTAGTGATTAAGATATTATCCTATTATTCAGTAACCAAATACATCAATAAAATATGACTTTTTTATTTTATTGTTGATTGAGAAGTTTTATAATTAATTTAAATTTTTATTTTATTGATATAATTTTTTGAAGTGAGACTACATATTATGTAGAGATGAATGATAGCAGCTCATTCCATAACAAAGTTTGTTTTATTACCATCACTAGAGTTAAATATTTATCTAAAAATATTCATGGATTATTTTTAAATTTGTGAGTTCTCATATATGCTTAAAATTATTTTTTTTTATAATTTTTAAATAAGATTATTAATTTTTTTTTATTTAAAATATGAATTTAAATAAAAAAATGGATCTTAAAAATTTATATCGTAATATATCAATATAATAAAACTAGTTTCAAAAACAAATAAAAAAACAAAATCAGCGTTTTATGTATGTAAGAGTTTGTAGGTATTTAAAAGTCACGTAATATTTTACAACTTGCTCTATTTACACTGAAATTCATAAGTTCTTATACACACAATTTAAAATCCTAACAATTAAATACTTATATAATAAGATAAAGTGATTTTTCCTAGCAAGGTTTACTAAACATCAATACTCATAAGAAAAAATATGCAGTAATAAAATAAACTAAGTTTTTATATCAATCTTGGTTTATTTAATTGAACTAGCAATATTTTATACATACATGTCAAATACAATAATAATAAGAAATAAAACAATTATCTAAGAAGATAGAGTATTTAATATTGAAGTTATATATTCATTATAAGATCAAATAAATAATTTTATTTGAACTAAACAAATATCTTCTAAAACAAGCTTTATACAACTATATTCATTCCTTAACAAACATAAAAGTTTTATAAAATAGAAACAAGTTTTATACATAAAGTATTTTGGAGGAATAAACATGACCTTGTATTAAAAATTTCTAACTATACTAAGGGTGTATTCGTTTGAAGAGATTCAATAAATAAGCTGATTTGGAGAGATGGATATAAAATTTATTTTGTGTTCGATAGAGATGATTTGTGATTGATTGCAGTGATGGATTTGCGAGATAATACCAAAGATCCATCCGCTTCAAACTGTGAAGATTTGCGTACATTATTCATCATTTTACCTTTATATCCCTCTTTGTATAATAATAAAACTGATTCAAATTCATGATTCGTGA
>Ga0214543_1006820_pt1 | contig 20066 bp, 21 predicted proteins | sample CNSS2metaG_FD_160094 | JGI IMG/M metagenome (GOLD analysis project Ga0214543, IMG submission 160094) | Root nodule microbial communities from cowpea collected in UCLA plant growth center, Los Angeles, California, USA - CNSS2 | ecosystem: Host-associated > Plants > Roots > Nodule | place: USA...
ATAAATTTTTTTATATCATTTTTTTTTATTTTTTTTTTTTTTTTACATTGGAAAATGGCTACTAATTCCTATAAATGCCAATATCATATCTATCGTGTGTTGGGTCTTAAAATACAATAGAAAAAAAAGGCTTCAATTTCAAGAAGATAATACAATATTTTTAATTCAGCAAGATGGAATGAGAAAAAAAAAAGTTCATCTAATTATTATATATTATTATATGATATACTTTAGTTTTCTTGCCTATTTATTTGGTGCCTTTATTATACTCATAAAATTTTGGTTTGCAACTATAAAAGAGAATTAGTAACATGTTGTTTGAAGAGTTATTGAAAATGAAAAAATAGGATCTTTCTTCCTTAAATATAAATATTATAATTAATAGGAAGGTGGGTTGCTTTTGAAAGTGGAGGATTTGAACCTTCCTGTCAAATGCTAGTGGAGGTAGTGAAATTTTTTTGAAGTGTTTTTGGTTCTAGAGTAATATATATCATCATCTATAATATGTTTGCTCGATTATTTTTGTAGATGCTTTGTGAGGAGAGAGGTTTAGGTTTAACCATATTGAAAGGAGTAATAGAAGTTCACAATGACAAAATCTGGGCACGATTTGTTGTTGAGGTAATAGTACTAACTGCATTATCATATTCATCACTTTTCATTTTCAAATGCTGATTATCCGTTACGTGTTATTGTGAGAGGTTTATTTGGGCTCTCTTGCAATGATTTCGTTTCAAATTTTCAACTATGACTACAAAATCAAATTAAAAAAAACTTCATAAACTAAAATTAGCTTAGCAAGTTAAAATTTAAAATCTATACAAATTAAATAAGAGAATTTATATAAATTAACTTGTTCTTAAACTAACCAAAAATTAGTTTCTTATGCATAACTTCATCCAAAGGCTCGGTGGTTCTATTCCCTACTTTTGATACAAAATTTCTACTACTAGTTTTATGTTACAAAGGATGTAATGTAATATTCTCTTCTAACCATTTGCAGATTAAAACTTAGACACTGTATTATCTTCCTCAACCACATTCCACTCGATTCTAGTTTCCACAGTCTAGCTTCCTCTTCTCCCAAAAAGCAGAGATAAAAAAGAAGAAAATGGAAAGATAAAGTTGTACCATAAACTTTTTTAGAGGATGTTTTTTTCTGTTGTAAAATTGTATATTTTCTAGTTCCACAATTCTTCATTGTATAACAAGATTGTGATCTGAATGTAAAATGGCCTTCAATTCCTTTAATTTAATACTTAAATTTTTAATAGATTATGTTTAAGAGACAATATGAAAGGTTCAATGTCCAACTATTTAGCAATTCAATCCTTGTTGCCCTTGTTTTTTTATAATGAAATTATTTTAGGTTTGTTAGTGTGTATACATGGAATGAGTAAGTTATTTAATTATTAGTTAAGTAGGTAATTGTCAAGGGATTTGGTCCGTAGGTAATATCTACGGATTTGGTTTCTAGGTAAATTACCTACAAATATTTTTGTAGGTAATTATTTATAGTTTTGCTTCGTAAGTATGACTACATATTTTATCAGTAGATAATTATCCACTAATTTTATACATAGGTAAGATCCGTAGGTAAAATCTATAGGTAAGTTAGCTACAAGGAATTTATCTACGGGTTTGTGATCGTAGACAATTCGTAGATAAATGATAATTACTAATGGATTTTGACTATTATCTACAAATTTTAGTTGTAGGTAATTGTCTTTTTTCTTGTAGTGAGAGACATTAACTTCACAATGTCTATAATTCAATGCAACAATCTTGAATATCCACAATCATGACTACTAATAGTAGTAATAATTATCTTGTCAAATATGAAGGTTTAATTTTTTGAACATCAATGCATGTACATGTTATCAACATCTATACACAACTACTTACTTAATTTCCTTGTGCAAAAGGCCAGAATTTTTTGAACATCAATGCATGTACATGTTATCAACAATCTTGAATATCCACAATCATGACAATACTAATATTGCATTTTAATCTTCATCCAGAATTAGTATTTTCAATCCCTTTTTCTGTTTTCACCCTAGAAACAACTACATATAGTTTTCCATGAGCGAATACAGGCAAGGAACGAGGAAGATAAAATCCAACTTTAGAGATATTTTGCCTTTGACTTTTGTTTATTGTCATTTCAAAACAGACATATGGAAATTGCCTCTTTTAAAACTTGAAAGGCATGTTTGAATAATAAGGAGTCAAGTTCATTCTTAGTATGAATATTTTATCACCAACATTTATGCTTGTTATTAGTGTAGCATAAATAATATTCTTTCCCAAATCATTAACTTGCAACCTTATACCATTACAAAGGCTATTTGTTTGATCAATGTTTCTTAAAAGCATGATAGGTACACAAAATTTCAATTTAATCCTATGATTGGGAATCCCTGAGCATTTAATATCATTGAGAAACTATAGAATAAACACTTAGCTTGAATTTCTTGATCTTTATCTGATTGGCAAGGAGTATGAACTTAAATAAGTTTATTCTTCCCCAGGTATCAAATATAAAATGAAGTCATTTACCTTTTGAACAAACTCAATTGTAGGATAAAGTATAGTACCATTATAAAAGAAACTAGGATTTATGATATTCTGCAATAGACCAAGATAAATAAATAAAGTCCTTCATTCTACATGTATTTAAAGTCATTCGTATCTACACTCAAAATGATAAATTGAAAGTCATAAACTTCATATATCTAAGACCTAGAAAATAAATAATTAATCAAATAATTATTTAACGTGGAATATAAATATTATGTTATTTATGTCAAGATTTGACAAGGAGCAATGGAAGCTTAAGTGGTTAAGAACGATTGGTGCATTTGAAGGGTCTTGTGTTTAAATCTTGTGTATGCCATTAGTGTGTGTTTTATTTAGTTAATTTTAATTAAATGATATACGTACGTGTGATGTGTGTTAGTATGTATAAAAATGTGAATACATGTCATGAATCATGTGATAGCTTGTTGTCCTGGTGAGTGTGCTTAGTAATGGAAGGTTGTGAGTTTGAACCTTGGCTAGAATGAAAATAGATTTTTTGTTGTTGCTTGTGTCAGCTGGCAGACAACCCTCATAAAATTATGAGGAGTTAAATCACATTACTAGGCTTAACCCTCATAAAATTATGAGGAGTTAAATCACATTACTAGGCTTAATGATCAGAATATCCAAATTAAATGGCCAATTCAATTAAAATTTTTGTTTTATTATTTTTAAATAGGAAAATGATAAAGTAACTCCTTATTTTGACCCTTTTCATTACTCCATGAGGTGCGATACGAATGTGGCTTTTATTTTTTTTAAATTAATATAAATTATTTTAAAAAATTTAGAGGCAGGCGTGGATTTTATTTTATTTATTAAAATTTATTTTCTAGGAAGATATTATGGCACAATAGTTGTGAGGGTGAAAATTGAAGGGACGAGAAAGTGTTGTCTTTGCGTAGACCAAAATGAAATGAAGAAAGGGAAAGGAAGAAAGGAGAAAGGAAGAAAGGAGAAAGGAAGAAAGGATTTGTCTGTGCCTAAATATGTACCTGTTTAAGTCAACTACACCTTTTCAACGTGTGTTGAAGTGAAATCGAAGAAGAAAAAAGGAGAAGACGAACCTCATAGAGTTAAGGTTTTTTGTGTTTCCTGTTGTTCGATTCAGCTCGATGGTTGGTAGGTTTGGTTTTTTTTTTCGTTTCTATAATACGCCAACACATTGGTGGTTATTTTTTTTTTGAAATCACCGTTGTGGGTTTTTAGGTTAAGGAACTGAGATTTTGTTTTCTTTTTTGGTGGCATAGTCCTGGGAGTCATTCTTTAAAGGCAAAATTGATATCTATCTTGTGCAGGTGAATGGCCACAACACTGTAATCGAAGAAAAAAAGGAAGAAGATGAACCTCGTGGAGTTAGGGTTTTTGGTGTTTTCTGTTGTTCGATTCAGCCTAATGGTTGGTAGGTTTGTTTTTTTTTTTTGTTTCTATAATACGCAAACACGGTGGTTATTTTTTCTTGAAATCACCATTGTGGGTTTTTAGGTTAAGGAACTATGATTTTGTTTTCTTTTTTGGTGGCATAGTCTTGATAGTCATTCTTTAAAGGCAAAATTGATATTTATGTTGTGCAGGTGAATTGCCGCAACATTGTAATCTTCATTGTTAAATTGTAATAACTAGTGGACATGTTTTTTATTACAAATAATAGTTGTTTCATCTTAATGAAGTTTTTTGTGGTGTGTATGATTTAAAATTTCCATTTTTCCTTCGTTTAAAATAGAGTTCTTTCATTGTCAAATTGAGACAAAAATAAAATTTGTGATGATCAATAACTGTTTTTTCTGTCATCATTGCAGGAGAAGAAGGACATTTAACTTAGGTTTTATTAGAGAATGGTGAAATTGTTCAATCTGTTTCTTTAGTTCGGCTAGCTCAGCAGGCGCCATCCTGTATGATGCCATAGAAACTGGCCCAGCGCCAGGGATGAGATCAATGGAGAAATCCACATCCCTGCTAGGCGGCAACTCTGGAATCTCATCCGGAAATACATCTGCGTATTCAACCACTACCGGAATCCTACTAATCTTCTCGGTCGTGCTCATCTTCTCCGCATGAGCCACAATCATGTAACTGTAGCTCCAGCCTCAATCTCCCTCACCGCCTGATTAGACGAGATAAGCTCCAACCCTGCCGTATCTGAAAACACTATCCTGTGTTATCCGCAATCAATGACAACATGGTTGCTCGACAGCCAGTCCATGCCTAGAATCACATCCAGACCCTCCATCGGCAGGCAAATAAGATTCAGCTTGAACTTACGGCCTGCCACCTCCATAGGGCACCCCACGCACATAGAAGTAAGCTCGAGCCTCCTCACGCATTCATTAGACACGAATGAATGAGTGGCTCCCGAGTCAAACACCACCACCACCTCGTGGTTACACAACAAACACAAAAACTGTAAGAGGTTACCTGACTGTGTTGTCTATGTGGTCGTCAAGGCGAACACACGCCTCGGAGCTCTGGGTCGTCTGCCCCAGGTCTCTTGGCTGGTGCACCCCCAACCGGTTTTCTGTTAGGACACTGACATGCAAAGTGTCCCGTTTGCTCATACACTGACATGCTACTGCCTCCACTCGTACTGCTAGCAGGTCTAGTGCAGTCTCTCCTCAAATGCTCCCCGCAATAATTATAGCACTATAGCCTCGTGGAGGTAGTCGGTGGCCTACTATATGGTTTCTTCTGCTAACGTGTGTCTGTCACAGCCTTCTACGATCGTGCTGCTCGGCTGGGCCCCATCTCCAACTGCTCAACTGTTTTGGCCTCCTCGACCAAAACTGGGAACTCTCTGATCCTGAGAGGTACCAAAAATCTACGCAGCTCATGTTTTAGTCCACCCTCGAACTTCCTACACTTGCACTCCTCAATGACCACTGGAGTGTAGAAACATGCAAGGTACTCGAACCTCTCGATGTAAGCCTCCACAATCATAGTTCCCTACTGCAACGTGAGGAACTCTGCTTCTCGCTCGTGCCTCGCACTGTCCGAGAAATATTTCTCCAGGAACCTCGTCTTGAAGGTAGCCCAGGTCACCTCCTCCCCACGGTTCTGCATCAACCGCTGCATCCCCTGCCACAAATACTATGCATCTGCCACCAGAAGGAAGGTGACAAACAGTAGCCTCTGAGCATCTGTGCACTCCAGCACCCCGCAAATCTTCTCGCACTCTCTCATCCAGTCATCTGCCTCATTAGGAGTAGCCTTGCCAGAGAACTTGGCCGGCCTATGTTTCATAAAATCCTCCATAGTTACTGGCCTGGTAGGTGCCACTACAGCTCTGGGTGGCGCTGCTATAGGCTGCATCACGTCCACCATACGATGGATCGCCTGAGCTATGTCATCAGCTCCAGCGGTGTTCCTCCTCCTTCTGTTAGCCATAGCTTGCGCGCGCCACATATTATAGTTGTTCACACACACAGCTCAAATTAGGATTTCATATCCAAAAAAATAAAATAACAACACAAGCAATTAGTCACGCAAGCGTAACACGGTAAGCTCACTCCCCATAGACCCCAAAAATCATTTTTGAAAACCATTGCTCTAATACCAAATGTAACATCCCGTCAGGATATTATGAATTTATAAATAAATAAAGAAAATACATAATAACGTCGCATTTAATAATACCTCATTTCCCAAAACGCAGGAAATTTAAGTCTTTATTTCATATATCGATAATGAAAATTCCAAACATGTATTCGTCAATTTATAAAATAAAAGTCCAAGAACATAAATGTTTACAACTGATTCAAAATCATAAAATAAAATCCCCAAGCTATCCCCTCTCCGCAGCTAAGTTTCACCAGAGCCACCTGCATCAACAACATCTGCTCCCATGTACCGCGTACACAATCATCGTCAAACACACGCACATAGGGTGAGCTTAACAGATAAAACATATATAATTATACAGTTTCATATACATATTCACAAATCACTAAGAATTCGTAAACATTCCACATCTGCTCTATACTTTAATCCCTACTATTTGACCCCCAATCAGGTTATTCGTGTTCTACATCGTCTAATGATTACTTCAAGGTGACTTGCTGCCATACCTATCGGCCACAACCGATAGAGCACGTGCGGGAACAATGCTACGGATCGTACACCGTAACGCCAGGTAGAGTTCCCATATACGAACATAGTCCGCATCGTCCCAAGACTACCAAACTCGTCAGCCAACAACTGAGGAGGGCAATCTATCTAGACCCATCTGTACTGGCCACAACCAGCACACTCACACCGGCAACAATCGCCAATCCGAGCCACAACTCAAGGGTTCCTCATGTTCATCCGCCATCCCGAGCCACAACTCAAGAGATGCTATTCTGAGCCACAACTCAAGGAATACCACGTCCTTAACCCCTATCCCGAGCCACAACTCAAGGGATACGTTCCGAGCCACAACTCAAAGAACACCAACAAACCCACCTTTAAAGTACTGCTAGACGCCTTGTAGATCACAAATACACAACCCAAAATTCAAAGTTGTAGCAGTACAAATCGTCTGGCGGGGGACACGTGCCGCCAGGCGCTGCCAGCTTCCAGACCGTCTGGTGGGTGTCGCGTACCGCCAGGCGCCCAGTGCCTCAAAACGCGTAACCATTGTCGCCACCGCCTGGCGGTTTAATCACCACCGTCAGGCGCCACCGTTCCAGAGTCCCCCTGTTCTTACTCCGTTCGCCTGGCGGAACTTCCCTCTCCGCCAGGCGCCACTCGCTCCAGTAGCCTTCTGTGACATTACCATTTAACCTTAAGGTTTTACAATTCACCCATTCTTACACAAAACAATACTCGGGTTTGTTTAGCCTAAAATTAATTAATGCAACATTCACTTTATCCTACATAACCATAACTCAATCTGTTTACATCTCCTCATACCACTCCTTCCAATTTATTTATACCCCTCCAACTTACTTCCTAATTCAGCTGTCACGGTCGAGGTTTCGCGCGACCACCACCCAAACCACACTGTTGCGGAGGCGCCTGGCGGCAAGCCCCGCACCGCCAGGTGGCACATAGAGTCTTGGGCATTTCCCAGTACGGCCCCTGCGAAAGAATCCTCCTCAAATTTGAAAGCTCCCCTTATCCCCTTCATGTTCCATTTTCTCCACGAACCTGGTACTACTACCATGCGACATCACACACTTTAATTCCAACAACCTCGTTTCAGTATAATTAACTTTCGTAAGATTAATTCTACCAATCTGCCAATATCCCAACCCTAACCATTTCATTACACTGTTTCATCAAATTAAACCATGCATTTAGCTGAATTACACTGACAATCAAGTTGAATCGTCCCTTGATCACTACCCCTCCTTGAGTTCCTCGATCAATTCCCTCCAAAACACCCAAAAACACAGAAAATCGAGTTCAACAGGCTCGCATCGCCTGGCGGAAATTCATCACCGCCAGGCAGTTCAACAGAACACCTAGAAACATGGTTGCAAGCTCGCGTCGCCTGGCGGTACAGGGTTTCACCGTCAGGCGGTTCCTTCAGGAACCCAGAAAACACTCACATAGGTATGAGCCGCCTGGCGGCTATGTAGAGCCCATCCGACGGTTTCTGGAAATTTTCCAGAAATCAGAATTTCACAAAGGCAACAATGATCACACATTCAGGCTATCATATTATTCGTGAAATTAAATAGTAAAACAATCGAAAGCGAAGTCCAGCTCCCCTAACCTGGAATTCCTTCGCTTAAATTGAAATACTTGAGGGCTCCCAACAATCACCAATGATCCTCCTCTTTGCTTCCACTCAACCAGCCCCAAAACTCACTCCCACTCACTAATCTTAGTAAATTTTGTGCTTTGTTTCTGGTGCCACCTCTAATATTGCCAAACCCTTTCCAAAACTTCACTTTGGCCTTTTAAATGGAAACTTAAGGTTAGGGGAAGAGTTAAAAACAAGCTACCACTTAATTTGAGTGTTAATGACCATTCAATGTCCCATTATGGGGTGTTTTTACAGTCACCCTTGGCTGTTATTTTCTCTAGGGTTTACGTTAACCCTTCACCTTCATGCCAAACCCAAAACTAGCAAAAAGAGTGTCTAATTTAGGTTTCCCAAGACTTGAACCCATACCCATGCAATTGCCAAATTAATATCAAACCATCATGCCAATTCATATTTCATGCTAACAATCATAATTCAATTATCATATTATACCAGAACATGATTACATAGATTTAAATAATAAAACAATAACACAAAAAGTTAGCATACATAGGACTCAAACTCAAGTCCTCACACACAATCAAAGTACTCTCAACCATTTAAGCTAGTACTTTTCCACGTCATACCAACCATAATTTAATGTTATAATCATTTTCCCACTCACATTTATTAATTAATTATTTATTTAATTAATTAAATCATACGGGTCTTACAACGCGTGCTTTGATAATAACAAAGGAGAGGGGTTTTTTTGATTTTTTTTCTCTGTCCTCTGCATTAGAGAAGTTTTGTGCTTATACAGGCACCTTGGGGTACCACTGAAATCTTAGTCTTTAATTATAATAAAATATATGAGGAAGTAATTGATCCTGATGAAACATATTATAGAAATTAAATGGTCACATAATATTCACAGTATTGATTATAATTATTAACGAAATATTGCCTATAATTACTAGAATCATATTTTCTGTCACATAAAGATCGTGATCAAATCATAACATATTATTCATATAATTGATCCTAATTATTACTAGAAATATTTTCTTCTGACTATTAAAATCGTACCCTTCTCTAAAAAAATATTATTATCGGGAACATTTACTTCTAATAAAAATAATACCTTCCTAGACTGACAACGCAAAGAGACACATCACATAAGTGTAAATACAAGATATTTATTCAAATTATTATAAAAAATATTGCTCCTAATATTATACCCTTCTCTAAAAACAAAATTATGAAACGTCCTTTTCTGACATGTCATGTGAAGAGTGTAAATAGCCAACAATGGGGGGTGAAAATATGTACAAAACATTTGGACTCATGAAAAGCATGTGATAATTAAAAATAAATTAGATTCTCCCTTCTCTTGATTTTTGCTTCTTTTTCTTTTTTTTCCATGGTAGAATTAAAGTTAAAAAAACCTACCATCAATCAAAATATATTTTTTATTTTATTTATTATTATTATTATTATTATTATTTTATATATTATTTATTATTATTATTATTTTAACAAAACAAATGCATTTACCCGGACAAAATTGGGTGTTGACACAAACAAACAAAGAGATATAAGTTGGAGTAAGGAGTTGTAGCAATAAGGTAAGGATGGAGTCAGATTAACTTCTTATTTTATTCTTAATAAACTTGTTTATACTTATATTAATTAAATTCTTTAGGTACACATTGGTCTTGCTTATATTTCAGTTACGCATTGGTCCTCCTTATATATTTTATTTACTTATTCTTTAGTTACACATTGGTCCTACTTATTTGTGTCATTTAATTTATCTCCAATTACTTATTGGTCCTACTTTTTTTTTCATTAAATGTATCTTTAGTTCCACAGTAGTCTTGCTCTCTTTTTTTTGTTTAATTTATGTCCAATTACACACTAGTCTTGCTTATATTTTTTCTTTCCATTTTATTTATCTTCGGTTAGAAAGTAGTATGCCATTTTCTTCATTTAATTTATCTTTAGTTACACATTGGTCCTCCTTTTTATTTTTATTTTTTATTATGTCAAGTTACACACTGAACCTCCATTTTTATTTTATTTAATTCATCTTCAGTTATACATTGATCATAATTTTTTTCATTTAATTTATCTTCAGTTATACACTGATCATACTTTTTTTCATTTAATTTATCTCTATTGGTTCTCCTTTTTTAATTTTTTGAAATTTATGTCCAATTAGACATTGGTCCTGCTCCTTAATAATCAATTGTGTGCTGGTCTTATTTAGTTACAAAACCTATGTCATACCAAATAAATGCACTAATTTATAAATACCAATTCTTTCTATGAATTGTCTTATTTCATCAGTGATTAAAGTCTTTCTTCCTGTATTATGTAGTCTTTCATATCAATTTCATGTGTTTTCCCACAATTAATTCAGTATGTGTCATTGTTCACTATGATGGTGCAATCAATGAAAAATCCATTGAAGGATCTATGTTTTCTTCTCCAAGACCAAAAATAATGGCACTGAAAAAATGTATCTCCCTACAATGGATGAAAAAACCCATCCTTAGAAAACTCCATAGGGATCCCCAAGAAAAGGTGGCCACTATCCACTTCTACTACCCAATCAGACTCAGTAGTGGGTTAAATCATCACACTGCAATTGAGATTAATGATGATGACGATGTTCAGTCATTCTTCGGGATTTGTGAATCCGTTGAACTCTAAATTAGACCTGAGTTGTATATAACATTTGATACATTTCATTCTTCATCCACACAACCATAACCGACAGAATCATCCTATCTTAGACCTGAATGCACCAACCCAACCAGACTTTGATGATTGGGAAAACAACATGCAGACATACACCCAATTACTAAATCGTCCATACATCATCCTTGACGAAGACCAAAACCAATAACTCCCATTACAACCAACAAAAGATCACACAGAAGATAGCATTCCAAACAAAGTATTTGATCCTTATAATGAGGATGAAGACAAAATCCCTAACAATGATGAAGAGTATGAAAGGGACAAAACAAACGAACAAGTCTAAAACATTGAACCTCATCAACTTCACTCACCTATCAACCACCAAAACACTTTGTAAACTTCCCAATTGAACCAACTGTATAAGACCAAGAATTTGGTCACACCTTGGAGCCTAAAACATCAATTTATCCTACGGATACACTATTTATCGGTTAAAGGTTCAATACAAAGGAAGAAGTGAAATATGTCATAAATCGTATCCATATTCAAAACCATTGTACATACAATGTTCAATTCTCAAATCAATCAAGGTTTGTGGTGCAATGTGTCCATGTTGATTGTGATTAGAGGCGTAGAGCAATTCTATGCACTAAGGATCAACGATGGGAAATTATGAAGTTGGAAGATGTCCACACTTGTGTTTCTCCCATGCTCTAACAAGACCATAACAAGTTTGGGGTATCGAATAATTGGACAAAGCATCCATGAAATCATTCAGGCTGATCCTTCCACCCTAGTCTCCATCATACCTGGTTAGATAAAGTCCACCTTGGGGTACATAGTTACTTACAAGAAGGCATGGAACAAAAAACAACTAGTCATATAAAAGGTTTAGGGAAATTGGTAAGAATCATACAAAAATTATTATGCCTTTTAAGCACAATGCATGTTTATGTTCCTGGGTTTATTTGGAAAATGAATACCCAATCAACATATGAAGGAAACAATTGGACGAGGACCATTTCATCTTCAAGAAGGTGTTATGGACCTTTAAACTCTGCATTGATGACTTTAAATTTTGCAAGCCAACTATTCAGGTTGATGGCACTTTCTTATATGGCAAATATAGGGCACATTTTTTGTCGCAGTTGCGCGAGACGGACCAACAAGATGTTACCAATTGCATTTTCCATAATAGAGGGTGAGATTGTTGTTGCATGGTTCTTTTTCTTGCGCAACCTACGAAGGTACATTACTCTGCAATATGACCTTTTTCTCATTTCTGATTACCACGAACCAATCAAAAGTGCATAATTTAGAGAAGGTAGCAGTTGGATCAACAATAACTCTTTGCATGTCTACTGTATTTGTCGTATTACACAAAACTTCATGTAGAGATTTAAGAATGTAGCAATAAAAAAATATGTTGTCAACATGGGTAATTGTCTTCTCCAATTCTCTTATGCAATTAATTTGTAATTTGTAGTTTATTTACATTATATTATTTTACTAACTAAATCTTCAACAAATAATTACAACATATGGAATGATAGAATTGCGCTTTGTTTTACTACTATAACATAATTAGAGAGGACAATCCTTAGGCAACACAATGTATGAACGACATCTTTAGAGATAAGTAGACTCTTGCATGGGACAATGGGTGACAATGGGGACATATGACTACGAATCTCGTTGAGTCCATCAACTAATTCTTGAAGAAGACGAGAAACCTCCCAATCTCTTCTATGGTTATGGTAACATACACCCATTGCAATAAATTCTTCACCGATAAGGGTAGACAAGTCACAACCATGATAATTGTTGGCCATGTATTCTTTGAAGTTCCACCAAAGGCAATGGAAGGTGCACAATCTAACGCAAACACTTATACAGTGCTTTCTTTTAAGATGAGAAGCACAAGATTTTTTATATAAGAAACACAAAATCCAAGAGACATACGACCACCAAGAAGATTTGCAATCCACTTAGATGAATTATGGTGTGACTATGGAAAATTCAAAAAACTACACCTACCATGCTCACTGGTGCTTGTTGCATGGAAATATGCACATCACAATTTTGAAAAATACATCACACTTGTGCATAGATTGGACCAAGTCTCTTAAGTATACGAAGGCCTATTTGTTGAATTTAAAAATGAAGATTATTGACCTCCTTACACTGCTCGAAAATTACACCCAATTTCATAAATGAAAAGAATATTTAAGGGAAGACCTAAGTCAAGTAGGATGAGAACAAAGATCGATTTAAGGGAACAACATGGTCAATCCAAAAAATGTTCATATGTCAAACACCAAGACATACCAAAAGAACATGTCCAAACACTGTTGGGACATCCACTTCTCATCGTTAATTATTATTTCATTTAGCAAAATGTATTCCATGTACCACTATTTAATGTATTTAATGCATGCATGCTATTTTTTTTATTCATCTTCAACTTATACTTTATATTTTTTGTCTAAAATAACTTTTTTAACAAATTTTTATACTTTATTTTTTTAAAAATTCTATTAAAAATTTCTATATTTTTCTAAATTTAAAATATCTATAAAAATTAATATATTTACTATATATATATATATATCTATTTTATTTTTCTTTACTTTTTGTAAATATTTTGTTTTATAAATATATCTAAATATTTTACATATTCATATACCATAATTTTAACTTTACATTATTATTTTCTTTTATTTTATTTTTCTAACTCATTACACCGAAAATTTTATTACATAAATTATTTTAATCAAATAAATATATATTTTTCAAATTTAATTTTACATAAAATAACCATCATTATTATCATTATTTTCTCATTATCATGATTACCGTGTATATTTAAATTATCTTATTTAGTGTGTTCTTCAAATTATATACTCTTACTTATTTATAAAACTTATCTTTTTAATTTGAAATTCACAGCACACTAACAAAATTTTAAATTTATAATAACCTATTTTTAATAAAAGATTTTAAAATTTTAATAAAAAATAGTTTTTAAAAATTATTTAATTTTTTAAAATTAAAAAAAATAAATAAAAAATATTCTACCGAGGCAAGACAAAAGCAAGACAAATAAAAATCACACCTTTACTTTCGTTTGCCAGAAAAACAAATTTTTCGTGGAGAGTAAAATGGTCTATACGGTAAATGGATAAATAATGTTTATGAAGTATATTGGAGTTAATAAAATAAAAAATGTTTTACTATGGTCAAAAATTGGTTGCCATTCCAAAACTCTCCTTTCAAATTCAAACTCTCTTTGCTCTCTCACAGCAGCTCCTACCCGCTGCACTGCCATTAGGGAGGACGATTTTGATTTTGATTTTGTGGTCGTCAATTTCTACCATTTTGTGTTCATCCTAGACCCACAAGCCGAAGTCGCCAAACAAAAGTCTTTCTTGGAATTGCAGGTTCGCTTTCATTTTTTTGCTGTTACTGTTTTGAATTGATTCTGGTTTTCTCAACAAAGTTGGATATAGGAAATATTGCTGTTATTAAAAGAGTGGAGGGGTGAACTTTCTATATGATTCTTATTTGAAATAGTGGTGTCAACATAGCGGTACTCAAAGAAATATAAGGATACGATCTTTGTTCTGAAAAGAGAACGCAAAAGAGATAAAGATGCGAAGATATTTGAAACGTAGGCAAGCTTTGATCGCAAACCCCAAATACCAACTTCGCTCGCCTCACACTCAAAATAACACCCATTCTCAACACATCAACAACCACCCTCCTACTCTTCACAACCTTGTTCGTCTCTACGCGGCACGTAATCAAATCCAACTTGCTCGTCACGTGTTTGACCAAATTCCGAACCCAAATGTTGTTTTGTGGAACATGATGATCCGAGCTTATGCTTGGACTGGCCCTTTTCATCAATCCATTCATCTGTACCATCGCATGTTGCAACTAGGTGTTAGACCCAATAACTTCACCTTCCCTTTTCTTCTCAAAGCCTGTTCAGCTCTCCAAGCAATTGAACTTGGGAGACAAATACATGACCATGTCCTCACACTTGGCCTACAGGCCGATCTCTACGTTTCTACTGCCTTGCTTGACATGTATGCCAAATGTGGCAATTTTTTTGAAGCACGCACAATATTTGACAGTATGTCCCATAGGGATATTGTCTCATGGAATGCAATCATTGCTGGCTTTTCATTTCATGCTTTTCACGATCAAACAATTCACTTAGTTGTCCAAATGCAGCTAGCCGGAATAACACCTAATTCTTCCACTATTGTATCTCTTTTACCCACAATTGGACAAGCTAATGCCTTATGCCAGGGGAAGGCTATTCACGCTTACTCTGTAAGAAAGATCTTCAGTCATGATGTGGTTGTTGCAACTGGGCTTTTGGATATGTATGCTAAGTGCCACCACTTATCTTATGCCCAGAAGATCTTCAATGCCCTGAACCAAAAGAACGAGATATGCTGGAGTGCTATGATTGGGGGATATGTCATTTGTGACTCCATGAGAGATGCTTTGGCCCTTTATGATGACATGGTATATATGCATGGCTTGAATCCTACGCCTGTCATTCTTGCAAGCACACTTCGAGCATGTGCAAAACTCACTGATCTGAATAAGGGGAAAAACTTGCATTGTTACATGATTAAATCAGGGATAAATTCAGACACAGCAGTGGGAAACTCGCTGATATCAATGTACGCCAAATGTGGGATCATGGATGATGCACTCGGATTTCTTGATGAAATGGTCATACAAGACTCGGTTTCTTATAGTGCTATCATTTCAGGATGTGTGCAAAATGGCTATGCAGAAAAAGCTGTACTTATTTTTCGCCAGATGCAGCTATCTGGGACCGACCCAGATTCCGCGACCATGATAGGTTTGCTTCCAGCTTGTTCACATTTGGCCGCTGTACAACATGGGATCTGTTGCCATGGATACTCAGTCGTTAGAGGCTTCACTGCAAATACCTCCATTTGTAATGCCATCATTGACATGTATGCAAAGTGTGGAAGGATTCATATCAGTCGGCAAGTTTTTGATAGAATGAAAAAGAGGGATATTGTTTCATGGAATACAATGATAATTGGTTATGGCATTCATGGGCTATACATAGAAGCATTTTCATTGTTTCACGAATTACTGGCATCAAGCATGAAGCCGGATGATGTGACCCTTATTGCTGTTTTATCTGCATGTAGCCATTCAGGACTTGTGACGGAAGGGAAATATTGGTTTAACAGCATGAGCCAAGATCTCAACATCTCACCAAGGATGGCACATTATATATGCATGGTTGACCTCCTGGCCCGAGCAGGAAATCTGGATGAAGCGTACTCCTTTATTCAAAAGATGCCGTTTGAGCCCGATGTTCGTGTATGGAGTGCATTGCTCTCTGCATGTAGGACCCGCAATAATGTTGAAATGGGTGAACAGGTGTCAAAGAAGATACAAATGCTGGGACCTGAGGGTACTGGGAATTTTGTTCTTATGTCTAACATCTATAGTTCTGTGGGCAGATGGGACGATGCAGCACATATTCGAAACATACAAAAGCATCAAGGTTACAAGAAAAGCCCAGGATGCAGTTGGATTGAGATCTCCGGGGTAATCCATGGATTTATTGGGGGTGATCGATCTCATCCACAGTCAGTATCCATAAATAACAAGTTACAAGAACTGTTGGTGCAGATGAAAAGAATGGGATATCAGGCAGATTCTGGTTTTGTTTTCCATGATGTTGAAGAAGAGGAGAAGGAACAGATTCTCCTTTATCATAGTGAAAAAATAGCCATTGCGTTTGGAATTCTTAATACCAGTCACAGGAACCCCATTCTAGTTACAAAAAATTTGCGTATATGTGTTGACTGCCATAATGCAGTAAAATTTATGACTCTTATAACAGAGAGGAGGATAACAGTAAGAGATGCAAGTCGATTTCATCATTTTGAGAATGGAATATGCAATTGTCGGGATTTCTGGTGAAAGAATAATAAATTTCTATTTCTTTCAGAAAATGGTGAATGAGGGGTACGGTTAACCATTGGTTCTGCATCAATTTTTCAAGAAGTGTTCAAGATAGCCTTGCCCGTCGCTTTTGCTATGAACTTACTCGGATGTGCTATATATATGGCATTGTTTGTATATATTTCCTTTAATCAAATTGTTTCGCGTGCAGCGTTTTTATTATTTAACTCATTTGTTTCATGTGATAAGGCATTTAATCCGGAGTCAGTCGACCCACCAGTTAGTGCTCGCCCTGATCAGGTGGAGAAAGTTCTAAAAACCTGTTATCAATATCATGATGCAAATAATAAGTTTCAGGGAAGGGAGCTTGATTTGCTCATTGTTATTTTGCCTGACAATAATGAATTTCTTTATGGTTGGTGAATTGACCATTATCTTTCTAACTTATTTTTCTGTTGTACCAGTCAGACTTGTGAAATATCTTAATTATGTATTAATTTTTTTGTTTAGGTGACCTCAAACGTATATGTGAGACAGATCTTGGACTAGTTTCACAATGTCTGTAAAATGAGGAAGCAGTACCTTGCAAATGTGGCATTGAGAAATAATGTCAAAGTTGGAGGGAGAAACACTGTACTTGTTGATGCACTTTCACGCCGCATCCCCTGGTATGTTTTTTAGTTCACTATTTGATGACATACTTTTTAAAGGAACTTGTTTAGCTATATTAAATAATTATAATGCCTCAAAAAACATTGCAGGCACAGTTGTCAAGTCCAAAATCTGCCATCCAACAGAGTTTGACTTTTATCTTTGTAGTCATGCTGGAATACAGGTGTGATCTGCTACACTTTGTGCGCAAAACTTATAATTATATGTTAAACTACATCCTCAATGATGTAAACCATGTGCTACCCAGGGTACAAGCCGTCCTGCTCACTAACACGTGTTGTGGGATGAAATCCCTATAAAAATAATTTTTTGTACTATATATATTTCAATTTTTATTTTTGTACTTTCTATAAATATTTTTTTTTATAAATAAATCTAAATGTTTTACATATTCATATACCTCATTTTTAACTTTACATTAATTTTCTTTTTAAATAATTTCACCTACAATTATATTATTATTTATTTATTTTTCTAGCTAATTCCACATAAAGTTTTATTACATACATTATTTTAATCAAATAAATATACACATCTCAAATTTAATTTTACATAAAACAATAATCATTTTAATATATTATTCTCATAATTTTCCTATTATCATAATTACCATATATATTTAAAAATTATCTTATTTAATATTTTTATTTTAAATTTTTACTCCTTATTTATAAAAATCAAATTGAATATATCTTTTTAGTTTCAAATTCACCTCACAATAACAAATTTAAATTTATAATAAACTACTTTTAATAAACAAAAAATTTTAAAATAAACAAAAAAGTTTAAAATTTTAATAACCAAAATGGTTTTTAATTTTTTTTTAACTTTTTAAAATTCGAAAAAAAAATGCATTGAATTCGTCTCCCAAACAACCTAATTCTAGTAGAGGTTATGAAAAAATAATGAAAAACCTCGTTACATTTTCGTTTGCCAGAGAAACGAATTTGCACCGTGTATAGTAAAACGGTCTATTTCACTAAATAATGTTTCAACAGGTCTATTCAATTTAATAAATTAAAAAAGTGGTCCAGTTAAAAAAAATAAATAAAATCGTTGTGTTTTCAGCATTACAGTGCTTCCTGCTTTCCGAGCAAGATCTTACACGGCCCGACCTAGCTTATATTCAGGTCCATTCGTTAACTTTACAAAACAAACACTCTTTCATCATTTGATATTGTATAGCGGTTTTAGGAAGCGCGACCGACCATTCTGCTTCTCATGCTCAATGTTCTATCATGATTGTTAAGAGGCCAAAGTTCACACAATAAATCAAACTCCTCCTTACTTCTTAATTATTCTTCTAATATCATATTCTTCTTTCGCTCTATTTCTTTATCCTATTTTCTATATTTTTCATTACTCTCAACTTATATCAACAACATATCTTTTCTTATTTTTTTTTAAATATGTTTTTGGTTCCTTAATTGTAAGGTCCAGTTTTATTTTCTGCCCTAATGTTTAAGGGTTGGCTTTAATCTGTTGGGCTTAAGGGCTGGCCCATAGGGTGCTAAGGCCCCTAAAGATGTTAGGATTTCCCTTTCAGCCTCATTCTTGCAAAACAGAACCTAAAAATATGCCCCTCTTCCTTTTCAAAACGCTCTGCTAGGGTTAGCCATCAACTTCCCCAAGCGAACTCAAGCTCTTCCTCTCCATGTAAGTTGCTTTTGAACTCATAGTGGTCTTCCTCTAGCTTTATTTTCGGCATTTCCTTGAGGCTCATCTCAATGACCCGTTCTGCTTTGTCTCACAGTTTCCTTCCAGCTACTTATCTTTGTTCCTAAAGCTGCTGCGTTCTTTTGTTCGGTGCCGAGGTCGCGTTGGGATAGTCTACTAGCTTATTTCCAGGTAAGGGAAGTTAGGGTTTTTGCTAAATTTGTGATTTTTTGTGATTGCTTGATGATATTGCATGATTTGATTGGATGGCATGCTACTGTGAATTTATGAGATGTTATTGCGTTGGTTTGATGGTATTGTTGGACTGTTGCACGAGAGAACAGTGGTGGGCACTAGTTTTCTCGTCCAAGTGAGCATCTCTCGCCTAGGCGAGATCAACAGAGGCTCACCCAAGTTACTTTACGCGCGTAGTCGCTCAGGCGACCTACACTGTTTTGAGCGAGTGTGCACCTCGCTCAGGTGAGAGGGGTCTCGCCTAAGCGAGATCCCGCTTAAGTTTACTGTTCCCCTTTTTGAGCCCTCGCCTAGGCGAAGGGGGCTCGCCTAAGTGAGACTCTCTCGCCTGAGCGAGACCCTTCAGCCTGAGCGAGGAGCTGGGTGAGAGCAGTGTGATGTTTGATCGTTTCCTTGAATCTTGAATGGTTAATACTTGTTTGAATTTAAGTATTGTGTTAAAAGCATGAGACAAATGATTATGCATGAGTAATGTGATTCATGATTTGTGAATGATGGGTTTGGTATGAACTTAGCATGTGATTTTAATGAGATGGTTGGTATTAAAGTG
>Ga0214543_1006828_pt1 | contig 20052 bp, 20 predicted proteins | sample CNSS2metaG_FD_160094 | JGI IMG/M metagenome (GOLD analysis project Ga0214543, IMG submission 160094) | Root nodule microbial communities from cowpea collected in UCLA plant growth center, Los Angeles, California, USA - CNSS2 | ecosystem: Host-associated > Plants > Roots > Nodule | place: USA...
TAAAAGAGTAGAGATAGACAATTTTATAAAAATGTTTGTAAAAATAACGGTCAATTTTTAAAAATTTAATAAATAATTATATTTTAAAGGGTAAAATTGGTATTTTAAAATGTGGACACAAAAGAGATAATTCTCTTTATATATTGTTATAGATATAACATATAATATATTTTTTTAAAGTTTTAACATCAATTTTATATTATATTTAATTTATACATGACCATATTACATAATATACTTATATTTTACTTTCACAACTTATTACTATTACAAATTCTTATAATTAAATAAATTAATAATATATTTAAACAATAAAATTAATCATTAAATAATTAAACTAATAACAATAATAATTATTCAAATCACTAATTTATATATATTAACAATAAAATCTGTTATAAATATTAAAAATATAAAAAAAACATGATTCAGTTATTTCAAATATATTTTAAATAACTTTGAAATCTAACAAGAAAATCCAAAACAAAAAAAAATTAACACCTGTTTTTTATTCTTTAATCTTGACTAAAACTCTAAACTTATTATCACAAACATGTTCTGTAATTAAATTTTTAAAAAACATCATACTGACATTTTTTAATCTAAACAAAATAACAATTTATGTCATCACAAATTGATTATTCCAAATTACTCAAAAACACATAACATATAACACATAATACATAGTAATAATTAATTATACATAAATATATAATTATATCATTGTTAGATGAATTTATCGTTTAAATATATTTAAATTGACAATTATAACATCTATAACTTTTAAATTAAATTATTGATTTATCAATAATAATATTAAAATATGTTTTCTAAACAAAAGTTTTATAAACCAAAAACACGATCCGTGCGCACGGGTCTCATGCTAGTTTTCAATTTAAAAATAAAATAAAAAAATAAAAAAAATGAAAATTTTAGATCACATAGTTTCTCTCACGACATTATTTTCCAATATTGTTGCATGCTGAGGAATAAGGCAGCAATTATAAGGAAAACAAATAATATTAAATGATTTTAAATTGAAAATTTGTTTTAAAATTTTTTTAAGAAATATTTATAAATTTTGTTATGAAAAAAATTTGCAAAAAATTGTTGATAATTTTTTTAGAAAATATTTTATATAAAACATTTTTCACAACAAATTTTATAAAAAATATTTATAAATTTTATAATTTTATAAGAAATAATTACTCACACAAAAATTACCTACCAATTAAAATTAAAAAAAAATAACAAATAAATAAGTCCTTGGTTTGATTTCTTCGGTTCAAATCTTATAGATAGAAAAAAAAAATATTTGAGAGGGAATTTTAGTAATCAATCCTTATATATAATTTTCTCTTAGTGTTAATCGTTATGGATTTCATTTATGTATAATAATGATTTAAATTTTTTTATATAGAAAAAATACAACTTATTTTTCACATTCTCTATTTAAAAATTAAAAAATAGAAATTATAATATCATTGTTCTGTATATAAATATATACATACCAACATAAATCGAGGATTGAGTTAGTCAAAATAAATCCATTATTTCAATATCCTTCTAAATTATATTGTCAATATTGTAAGCAGTTCATTTGTTAATTTGGTAAATGTTTGCTTTAGAGCTAATAACAAAAGTCATTTTTCTTGTGAGTACCTATATTATCTTTCCTAAATATTTTTGTGTTGAAATTACTTATGTATATTAAAATATGTACTTATAGTGATGTTGGAGCACACCATTTAAGAGAGGATAAAAAATGTTTGTAGTAATTATGAATATTTTGGAGTGAAATTGAAGAGTTTAGAAATTGGAGGGATAATGTCCAAAAATGATTTAATTTTGTATGAGATTTGTATAAGCTTACAAGGACAGATGTTGGCTTAAAGAGGCTAAAGCCTGCATTTGTCACCTACAAAAGAAAGTTGAACTAAGCTAGCTGCTTATTGGCACGCATGTCTTTAAACCTGTACCTCCTCTATCCTTCTAATAGCTTCCTTCATCTTTGGTCTTTGATCAGGATCATTCTCGGTGCAAGCAACCCCAATTCGGAGAAGTTTCACCATCTGATTGCGTGAGTTTGTGTCGTTTGACGACAACTCTGGATCGATCATCTCTGCTTCTGTTCCCTCCGAAACTGCAGAATGTGCCCATTGCACAACATCAGTCCCACCCTTCCCATTGCTGTGATACTGAGCAGGGAACTTTCCAGCGATCACTTCCAGAATGATGATTCCGAGGCAGTAAACATCGGTCTTCTGTGAAACTTTCTGGTTCTGCACAAAGTCTGGGGTTTTGAAGGCAAACAATGCCTGCACTGCAACATTCGGGTTCACCAGTGGCTGAAAGGCATAGTCACTCAAAAGAGGCTCGTAGTCATCACTTAGGAGGACATTGCAAGATTTAAGGTTGCCGTGAGGCAAGTCGTAGGTGGAAAACTCGGTGTAAAGAAAGCCCAACCCTCTTGCAATTCCCTTCACAATCTTCAAACGAATGGGCCATGTCAATTCAGAATGGGATAGACCTCTATCACCATGCAAGACGTAGAACAAGCTTCCTTTGGGCATGTACTCGGTGATGAGGAGCTTCTCCTCCCTACGGTAGTGGTAAGCGAGGGGAGTGATGATGTTACGGTGTCGGATCCTGCCGAACTGTCTCATCTCGGCGTCGAACACCTCCTTCCCTATCTTATTCATCTCCCTCATCCTCTTCACCACCACGCACAGCCCGCTCGCCATCGCCGCCTTGTACGCCGACCCCAGCCCACCGTTCCCCAGCACCTCCGCCGCCGCCTTCATCATGTCCTGCAGCCCAAACACCCCCCTCATCTCGTTCACCATCACGATGTCCCCCCTCTTGTTCTCCCTCCTGTCACTCACGCTCCCCCTCGAGCTCGGCACCTGCACCTCCACCGCCTCCTCCGCGCTGCTGCTCCTGCTCACCGGCGTGAACTCCACCCGCCGCTTCCGCGTCAAAAACAGAAACAACAACGCCGCCAACGACGCCACCATCAGCACCACGATCACCTTCCTCCCCCACCCGTTCCCGTACTCCTCGTCTCCCACGTTGCTCGCCACCGAGTACGACGTGTTGGAAGCCTCGCACACCTTCACCAACGGCTTCCCGCACAGAGCGTCGTTTCCTACGAAAGAGTCCACGGTGAACGTCGCCAGATTCTCGGGAATGGGCCCTTCCAGTTTGTTGAAGGAGAGGTCCAGCGATCTTAGCTGTTGGCGGAAGTTGGGGATTAAGCCTGCGAAGGAGTTGTACTCGAGGTGGAGCTCTTTGAGGAGGTCGAGCCGGGTCAGGGATTGCGGGATGCTGCCGGAGAAGCGGTTGCCGGAGAGCCAGAGTTTCTTGAGGGAGTTCAACGGGGCGAAAAAGTCGTTTGGGATTGTCCCGGAGAAACGATTTTGGGTTAAAAGGAGGGACTTGATTGAGCCCAGTTTGTTGAACTCCGGGATTGGCCCCGAGAAGGAGTTGTTGATGAAGCTGAGGGTTCTGAGGCCGCGAATCTCCGCCAGGGCGTCGACGTCGATTGGTCCCGAGAGGCCCAAGTCGGAGAGGTGAAGGCCCGTTATGACTCCGTTGAAGCAGACAACGCCTAGCCAGGTGCCGGAGCAAGGCGAGACGTTGGGGATCCATGAGGAGAGAGAGCGATCGGCGTTGACAAGGGACTGCTTGAGACGGAGGAGGGATTCGGTTTCGGTTGAAGAAGAGAGAGCGAAGAAGAGGTGGAAGAAGAGGAGGAGGAAGTGGTGGTAGTGGTGGTGGTGGAGGCGAACAGCGGCCATTGGGTGGTTGTCGGAATAATGGACCGCTGCCCGCAGAGATTAAGGTTGTTTGTTTTTTGTGAGGGGGGTTGGTTTTGGGAAGGGAAAGTGAGGCGGGGTGTCATGTTGGAGGTTGGGTTAGTGTGGTTTTGGTGTTTGGGTGTGAGAGAGGAGAGAAGAGAGAAGAGAGGGAGATGAGTGATGATGGTGTGTTTTTGCCAGAAATGCCGTCGGAGATTCTAAGAATAGATGGAGGTTGCACTGGACATGGTGCTCCTCTGGTTCCTTCCGATATGTTTGGACTTCCTATACTATTGGTTTTCGGCATGGAAACTCTAAACTTGCCACATATTTTTTTCACTACACCTTTTTTCAATACTTTAGTATCTATAATTATATATTTTTTAAAAATTTAACATAATATTTAAAAACAACCACTCGCTTATTAAAAAAAAAAAGGATTTCTAACACATCTTGGATGAAATTTACCATTTATAACACTTCCTAACTTCAATCTCTATTTTACATTTTTTTTGTGTGACAATATTTGTGTTTTATTCCTGTAATTTTAATTGAGGTTTGAATTTAGATACTTAACTATAGGATTCTTAGCTTTTCATTTTGTATCAACTTGTCTAAATCATCATTTAAGGAAGAAATTAATTATCATTCAAGGATGAAATTAAGAATGCATTTCGCGGTTTGGTTCAATTTAAAAACTCAATCAAATCAATCATAAATTTTATGAATTTTAAGTTTTTCTCAGTTTAAATTTTATTTATGATTGTCTAAATCATCATTTAGGGACAACGTTAATTTAAATCATATGAAATTAGGTTTGGTTATAAGTTTAAATATAAAAAAAAATCAAGCATAACTATTTTTTTTTTATTTGATTGGTATCAATTTTGCAATTTTATTTATAATTTTTTATCAGACATATATATTTTGTCTTATCATTCTAATATGAGAATCTAATGTTATATAATAATTTCCTTTTATATTTCAATATAATTAAAAACTAATTCTACTCAATTCTATGTATATTATTAAAGAGTTTATAATTTATTTACACACATTAACACTTTCTTTCTTTCTTTTTTTATTTGAAATGGTTAAAATGAAATATAAAAGTACAATATGTGATACAACGTAAGACAACCAAAATTTTCATCAAATTCAAAATATAAATATTAAAAAAAAAATCTCCGTATTATTTATTTTTCGGTAATATTTTACTTTGTTTTAACATTTTTTTTCTAATAAGGATCATTTCATTCATATGTTTCTACTCACGTATTTATAAACATAAACTAAATTAAACATTAAACTTTCTTATTGTATGATATTTCTCATACAAGATAATAAGTAGAGTAATAACTAATATAACAATATTTAAATAACTAATTTAATTTAGTTAGGAAAAATCACTTTCTTTAAAAGAATCAAGACTTGGTGTCAATTGTAAAGTTCACATTTATAAAAAAAAAAAGTACATATTTAAAAACTGATATTGTAATACCATATGTTCATCCAGATCCATATCCTCTTTTCTTCAAACTATATATAATAATAGCTCTACCGCGTGAAAGCCTGCATTTTGAAGGGAAACAAAATTCACAATATTTATAAAATACTTACGAAATTGTATTTTAAGTTTTTTTGAGGAAATTAATGAAGGAAGAAAAAATTACCGAGAAAACGTTGCAGTGACCAGGGTCAGCAAGGTGAGCCATCAAATTCTCAACAGGATCTGCTCCAACGTAAATAGCTTGAAACCAGAACCCTACAAATGCCAACATTGCAAGTCTTCCATTCTTTATCTCCTTCGTCCTCAACACCATCACTGGTTCAGGTGACCCACGACCCCAGTCCATCGGGTCAAACCACAGCCCACCCGGGTACCCGACATCGGGCGTCGGGTTCGTGATGTGAGGCACTTTGGGCTCAATGTCAACGCATCCCGGGTTAAGCATGTCGGCCCATCTTCGACCCTCAACCCAGCCCATCAGGCCCATTTGCACCACGAACAGCGTTGTGTTGTCCGTGAAGTACTCTCGCGCACCGGCATCGTACCAGTTGAAGTTCTCGACATAACCAAGTCTTTCGAGCAGCTCCGGAACCAGAATTCCAAACACTGCAAGCATCGCCCATCTTCCATGCACTAGTTCTGCTTGAGCGAACCACTTTAGCAACTCTGGATCAGACCCTGACCAGACAAAAACATAAAACAACATGGGTTTCGGTTAAACACAACGCAACATTGTACAGAAGTAAAACTAACGTGTGTAGTGTATATATACCTAATCCAAGAGGGTCAAAACCGAAATCACCGGGAAGACTGCAGCAGACAGAAAATTGAAGCAATTAAGCCAAATTCTATTTATTACAAATCAGAAACTTTTGTACACAAACCTGCCATCAAGCCACTCGGGAGGTGAACTACCGGGGAACCACAGTGGTCTATCTGGAGGAAGTGGCTCACACACGGCTGAGACTCCTTTTGTTGCATTTGTCGTTGTTCTTCTGCTCAAACCTAGCCATGTCCCTGTTCTTTCGGCCAAATTAACCTTTTGACGTATTTCTCTGCATCCGCAGAAAATAATGAAACGGTTAGGAGCAACACAACAGCAATAGAATGGTGGTTGAAGTGGTTGAGCCAGCACCTGTTTGGAAGACTTGACAATGCGGTGGAGGAAACTGCTAAAGCCATGAATGAGATGAGAGAAAGTGTTGTGTGGAATGGAAAAATGCAATAGAAGGGTCACGTTTGTGTTTTCTCTGCCTTTATCTGCTATATCCAGATGATGGATAAAATATGAAACGAGGGCCAATGGTATATGAAACCCACACGTGGCACGTATATAAGAGTCCATGGAAAGATAGATAATTGTATAGTATGGCCTAATGTCGGACCAAGGACCATCGGTCAAGCGGATCAAGGACCATCGGTCAGGTGGACCTTCATTTATGAAGACAATCGACAGGACGCACGACCTATCGGTCGACCACACCAAAACCTGGATCAATAATCAAGTTTAAAACACAATTGGGTCATGATTAAGAAACTCTAATCACAGGCCCAAACCAAAAACTATAAATAAAAGCCCAGGGTAGGTTGGTAAACACCTTCAACTCGCATTTTATTACAGCATATACTGCTACCTACCGATCGGTCTTAAACTGACTTAAGCATCGGAGCCTTTTAGACAGGTACCCCGATCGCCCGACCAGCCGAACGGGAGGAGAGCCGAGCTACGGAGGGAAATGTAGGACCTGGATGTTAACTGTGGGCGGATCCGAGAAGAGCTTGACTGGACGACCGAGCGGCAAGAGAAAGAATTGTATAAACTCGTTAAGGAGGACGTCAAACAAGAGGAGAAAAAAGGTAATTTAAGTGTTGATTGTAGGTGCTTGATCCCTACACCCGAAAAATAATAATAAAAGTATATTTTTGAAGACAAAATATTTCATTTTTTAAATTCATATTTTCTACAAAAAAATGTTGGTTAAATAATTTTAAAAGTTAATGTATCTATTTAAGATATTAACCCGCAAATTCGAGTTCAGAACAGGGCACAATCTGCTTGCATTAATTTGCCGGACACTTATTCCTATTCTAACAAAATTACTTTTTAGGGCAGAAATAATACAGTTGTTGCATTGATCGGTCAAACCTATCGAATATCATTATTGAACCTTGTCCTCGAGATCTGGGTGGAGTGTTGGGCTTAACGTGGATAGAGCAAAGAAAGGTATTTCGGCTGAGGGAATTTTTTCCTCCACCCTATGTTTTTCTCTTGCACTCGATTTTTAAATTAAGTAACTTTATATGTATGGAAAATGAGTATAAATTATAGAACTTACAAGTTACAGGTGAAATAGGTTCATTAAGTATTTAAAGATAGTTTCTCCAAAATACATAATACAATAGTATTTAGTACAATTATTTGTTTAAGGATAGCATATTGTTGTACAATAGTATTTTCACTTATTCTGGGTGTGATAAATATAAGTTATTGTTTCTGTTATAGTTCTGTGGTATTGTGTGCAGGTGTGTATGTGTAGGAAGAACAAAACAAACAAAATTATTTAAAAAATAAAAAATACCTACATTAGGTATCAATTATAACCAAAATAATCTATGCCAAAATATTTTTCTGCATGGATGAATCTAATGGTATATAATTATTTTGTGTTTAAATTATAATTTTATATTGTACAATTTATTATACAAATTTGAAAAATAATATGAAATGCAAACTACATTTTAGATTACGGAATTCGTAATTCAAAATTATATTTTAGATTTTACAATTCATAATGCAAATTTACAAGACAATTCATAATCTAAAATACATTACGGATTGTACAATTTATAATGTAAATTTTGAAGACAACACGAGTAGAGATGTCAAAAAAATCTTTACTTGTGGATATTCGCGCATAAAACCTGTAACAGATAAGAAATGAATATTGAAAATGGATACCCACGGATAACGGGTACGAGTATCAAAGTATCCGTACCCGTGATACTCATACCTGCTACACTCTAATTTAAATTAAAAATAATTATTAAAACATTAACACATTGATTTTGAATAGGTTATTTTTTATCAATTGGTTTTAAAAAATCTTCATTTATTTGTAAATCGTCATTCAACACTATCTAAATGAGTTATTTTTACTTTGTTTGAAATTTATAAAGGTTATACATTGTATTTTTATTTAAATTTATGGTTAAATTTTTTTATTAAATATTAAAAAAAATTTACAAATACCTGCGGGTATCCATGAATATCCTTGGATATTAGCAAAATATGCAGTACCCGCAAAATGGATACCCATACGAATATGGATACGGGTACGAGGTGGATATTTGTTCAATGGGTAAAGTACGGAGGAATTACTATTCGTACCCTACCCACCTCGTTGACATCCCTAAACACGAGGATGCAAAGTTTTTAATAAGGAATATCTAAGTCATTTCATTAATACTATGGAGGTGCAGGAAGAAAACATCGAGGTGCAACAAGAAATTTCCTAGGCTAATTTTAGTGTGGAAATATGTTTTTCCAAGGAATTAATCTTAGAAACTGATGCATCGGGGCAAGTATAGGTATAGTTTTGAGTCAAGAACAATACCTTATAGCTTTCTTTGAAGACGTTATTATTTTTTGTTTTAGAATAATATCTTGGTGGTTACCAAGATGTCCTAGTCTTTAGGAATTTTTCCTCTATTTCTGTTATTTTGTCACCACTAGCCTATGTTTACGCTAAGTGGATTCTTGCATTTTTTATTCAGTGTTTATTTAAACTGTGCTGCACATCAATAATAAGTAAGTCATTTGTTATCTGCGTTATTTACATATCAGTGTTAACAATTCGGTATCAAGAGCCTCCATTGGGCCTGATACATCAACATCAAAGTAGCAATCTTTGAGTTTTCGTTTACAGCAAAACAACATGACTTCAGAAGGAAGCTTTGTACAACCCGCTATTCCTAGCTTTGACGGTCACTATGACCATTGGAGCATGTTGATGGAGAACTTTCTACACTCTAAGGAGTATTGGGAGTTGATTGATCCCGGTTATGTTACAGTAACAGACAATATAACACATACCGAAGCCCAACAGAAGAAGATTGATGTGATGAAATTGAAAGATATGGAGGTAAAAAATTACCTCTTTCAAGCAATTGATCGCACAGTTCTAGACACCATTCTAGCAAAAAACACTTCCAAAGAAATATAGGATGCTATGAAAAAGAAATATGTTGGAAATGCAAGGGTTAAAAGGTCTCATCTTCAAGCTCTCCGCAGAGAATTTGAAGTTTTGGAGATGCAATTTGGTACCGTGACAAAGTATTTTTCTAGGGTTATGATAATGGCCAATAAAATGCGGACATATGGAGAGAACATGCTTGATGTCAAGGTGGTTGAAAAAATTCTTCGTTCTCTAAGGGAGAAATTTGATTATATTGTGTGTTCTATTGAAGAGTCCAAGAACATCGATGATCTTTCCATTGATGCGCTACAAAGCTCATTAGTGGTACACGAACAAAAATTTCAAAGACAGAATAATGAGGAATAGGCACTGCAAGTTGCTGAAGGGAGTCGACCGAGGAAGATGAAGAGCTCAAAGAAGAGGTCGAGGTCGTGGTCGTGGTTATTTTAACAAAAGCAACTGTTGAATGTTATCAATGCCATCAACTCGGCCATTTTAGCTATGAATGCCCTCGGAACAAAGAAGCTAGCCATGTCGAGACTATCGAGGAAGAAAAACTGCTATTAATGGCATATGAAGAGTCATTTGAGTTTAAAAGGAAAGAAGCATGGTTCCTTGATTCAGGATGTTTAAATAACATGTGCGGTGATTCAACTCTATTTCACGACCTTGATGAAACTTTTCGTCATTCCGTGAAATTGGGCAACAACACAAAGATGAACGTGATGGGAAAAGGGAGCATAAGGTTGTCGTTAGGTAGAGTAAATCTAATAATCACTGAAGTATATTATATTCCAGAGTTGAGAAACAACCTCTTAAATATGGGGCAACTCCAAGAGAAAGGCTTGGCCATTCTAATCAAGGAACGGAAGTGCAAGATTTTTCATCCAGAAAAGGGTCTGATCATTCAAACCAATATGAGTGCCAATAGGATGTTTTTCTCGTTGCCTTTGTCGTCAGTTAATCAATGCTTTCAAATAATCACCGAAGATTTATCACATCTTTGGCAAACAAGATATGGCCATCTGAGTTACAGTGGCTTGAGAACACTACTCAGTAAGAACATGGTACGTGGCTGATAATGTTAATTTTTACCATTATTCAAGCTATATTTCATTAGCAAAATCATCTCTTCCAAAGCTTTTAACCCACTTAATCCTCAATTTTACTTTACTTTTGTAAATAAATACATTTTGGGTTACATTCATCTAAATATACCACTAATCCCCATTTTTGTGTCCTTTTTGTAGATGGGAAGCTTTGTTCCAACAATCTAGACTAATGAGTGACCCGAAATAGCAAGGAGAAGAAGGAAAATGTCAACAGGAAGTGTCAAGCGACACAATGCCAGCGCCAGACGCAAGATGCAGCCAGCACCTGGCGGCAGAATGAAGGCTCCAGGCGACAGAGTGGCTCACCGCTTGGCGGCACCTGTACACCGCCAGACGGTAGATGCAGAGGTTAGCCATTGTTTTTTCGCTAGCGCCTGGCGATGAGAGGCTTCCGCCAGGCGCCAGTTTTCGCTGATATGGCAAGTTGGCCTTTTTCTTCTGCTTTCGCGAGGGGAAACTCATCTTGGACACTTTGGAGCTCGAGCAACGCAATTTGGAGCACTTGGAGGGCTGCTAGGGCTAGTGGGAACTACCCTTTCTTCCTCTTTGTATCTCCTTCCTCTTCCATTTCCGTTTTGTAAGCTTGAGCTCTCCATGACAATGGAGAGCTAAACCCATTTTTGTTGGGGTTAGATGTAGCCACTGAACTTTCATGTATTTTTGAATGATTTGAATATATAAATGCTTCTTCCATTGATTGCTAGTATCTTTGTTTATGTGCTTAAAACTTGCTTTGTTTTGACTATTCATTGCATGATATTTGGATCATTAGGTATTGGAAAATATCTCTTAAAACCTAGAATTGGAACAAGATACCTAATGGAACTTGTATCTAGGAATGGAACTTGACCCATTAGTTGTCTTAAACCCTAATTTGTAAAGCGGATTTGTTTATTTAGGGATTCAAGGAATTGACTCTAAATAAGGAAACCTAGGCTCATTCAACTAAGGAATTAGAATTTGAGTAGACTTGTGGGTTGACATTAGTAATTAATGGAGAAGAGTTTTATTGCTTAATATACATGAGAGTGAAGTAGGTGAAGTCTAACTCCAACAATATCAATCCATTGCATTTCTAGTCTTTACCATTTTCTAGAGTCTTTAAATATCCAAGTTCAATTTTCCTTGTTTATGAAAGATTTACTTTCTTACATACAAAACCCAAATTATGAATTCATTCATTAGTTTAAATTAGTCACTAATTAAGCAAATATTTAGTATACACGAGTCTCTTGGGAAACGATATTTTGGTCTTACCGGTTACTACTTGTGCGACTTGGTACACTTGCCAAAGTCTTAACAGTGGCCTCCCTCACCTTCCTCTATTAACTGAAATCTGCACTGATTGTATCAAAGGGAAGCAATATTGCGATCGTATTCCCAAGCAGAGTAATTGGAGAGCAACTCAGAAGCTGGAATTTATTCATGCAGACATATGTGGTCCCATCACTCCCATATCTAATAGCAACAAAAGGTATATTCTACTATTTATTGATGATTACAATAGAAAAGCATGGGTGTATTTTTTGGTAGAAAAATCAGAAACATTGCACTCTTTCAAATGCTTCAAGATTATGGTTGAAAAGGAGGCCGAAATATCAATTCAAATGAATTCAATGAATTCTGCAAAGAGCATAGGATAAAGAGGCAATTAACTACTGCCTTCACTCCACAACAAAATGTTGTTGCTGAAAGGAAGAATAGAACAATGATGAATATGGTTCGGTCCATGTTATCAGGTAAAAGCATTCCTAAGTCTTTCTGGCCAGAGGCAGTAAACTAGACTATTTATCTTTTAAACAGGTGTCCTACGCTGGTTGTGAAAGATGTTACAGTTGAGAAAGCATGGAGTGGTGTGAAATGTAACGTCCTAGCCGGAAATTACTTTTTAAAATAAATATGTCACAGCCTCATTTATTAAGCGCGATTTCCCAAAACATGCGGGAAAAAAAATTTAAGTATCGATGTTCAACGCGCTAACATAAATAAAAATAGTCGTAAAATGCGTAATACGATTAAGATTGTTTGTACAATTATTACAAAGAAAAACCATGGTCCAACATGAAAACTGGTGATAACAAAATCGCTGGAAGATCCCCACTCTGTCTCTACGTACCTGCCTGCTCACCTGCATTATCATCTGCTCCCATGTAACAAGTTACATGATCATCGCCACACACACACAGATAGGGTGAGCTCATTTAAATAAAACCAAACACATAAAATATTAAATACAACATCGCAACCTTAAAACCCCGAGTTAGTATTCTTCTCCCTTGTTCCTTACTTCTCCACTTCCAATACTTTCTTTATACGTCTATCATTTCTATACCCTTTAGGTGAGAACGATGATCGATCTTTGTTGCACGAGTGTCTACTCGCCCCTCCGACTATAGGCCACCACCTGATAGTCCACACGTGGGAATAACATTGCCACACCATCTCACTGTGACACCAAGTGGAGTTCCCCGAAACAAACATGAAGTTTGTAGCTGTTCCAGACTACCAAAGCTCTATCAGAATCACTCTGAAGAGGGCAATCACCCGAACCTCTCTGTACGAGCCACAACTCGCACACTCCACTGGACTTCCTAAACCACCGGGCTACAACCTAGAGTGGTCACATGTTACCCCAATACAAGATTACACTCGTAACTGGGCCCCTAGCCAAAGCATCGCATCATGAACATCCCCTAAAGCTGTGTAGAACCTTTCCTCACGCACCATCACTGAACCAAAACCGTTTGGCGCGCATCCCACGTCGCCAGGCACACACCAGGTTCAGACCACCTGATGGGCATCACACACCACCAGGCGCCACGCGCCTGCAGCATCATCACTGCATCGTCACCGCCGGGCGGACTCCACCTTGCCGCCACCGCCTAACGCACCTACCTGCACCGCCAGGCGCCACTGCACTTTCAGGACCTCTGCTATACCATACCGCCTGGCGGAACTACCCCTACCGCCAGGCGCCATGCGTCAACAGTGGCCACTGCCACTGATTTGTATTCCGTCCGCTTGGCGGCTCGCTCTCGCCGCCAAGCGCCATACCAGTAGCGCAATGCTACTGACTTTGGCACTTAAAACATATCCCAATGGATCTTAAATCATACCACACACAACTTATAAAACAATTTGGACACACCAAGCATAGTTCTATTTCTAGAATATCATACACACCTTTTTAATCAAGTAAATTGTAATTACCAATGTTGCACACACTTCTCCAAAATCACACAAACAATGTAGCAAATTAACTACAACATCCCATAAACATAATCTTCATATATCCCTACATGTTAATAAACTGAATTGCACTTGGCACTCTTCTCATTTATTAGCATACCATTTCATATAAATCTATCTCACCCTTTCTACCATATTAACATACCTTCTGAATCTAACTTACCACATACACCCAAATGTTCAAAGATCACTGCTATCTATATCACACCACCCACTTTCATTTAATTCAGTCTCCCTTAGTCTTATTTAAGTCAAATTATCCTTACCTGTTAAATTTTTGAATCTTACACATATAGTTTGTCCATTAAGTACCCAAGGACACAGAGCCCAAACAAAAATACATAAATCCACTAACTGGCAGGCCGCCTGGCGGCAGTTCATGCGCCGCCAGGCAGTGCATACACTTCTGGAAACTTCCCAGGTTTTTCCCGCACTGAACCACACCCCAAACCTTCCAATCCCAGTTTTCCCCCTCGTACAGACATATTTTTCCATCAAAGTATCATTCAGAATTCATATATCACCCACAGTAGCATCAATTCTGCAAAACCAACCTACCATCATTGACAAAATTCATGTTTATCTATCACTGATTCCATCATAAACCCTAACCCCCGATTCCAACTTCAAGGTCATACAATTTCCGCCAAATTCATAATTTTCGATCGTAATTCAGGGTAATAATAATATACGTGCAATAAACTTCAATCCACACATCATCACGACAATAAAACACCAAAACCAAAAGAATCTGGGCACGCAGTTTATGTCGCCTGGCGGGTCATCTTCAGCCGCCAGGCGGTTCACAGAAAGAAAAACCAGTATTTGATGTTCTGGTGTATGTGTTGCCTGGCGGGCTTTCACGATGCCGCCAGGCGGTTTCTAAAATTTCCAGAACGCGATGAATTTTAAAGAAACGCAGAGACAGTTGCATTCCATTCATCAAATTTCTCACAAGGCATATAATTCATCATACAAAACATCGAGAAAAACTCCCCTAACCTGGAATTCCTTCGCTTAAAATGACACGCTTGCGTTCTTTCATTGAATTCCAACAACTCCTCAAGCTCTCCCGCTGTCCAGCCCTTCAATCCCACTCTCTACTCATTGTTTCTCTCTGAATTCGTACAGCCCTCAATGCCCCAATTGTGCAAACTCCAAAACCCTCCTCTCTCTCTCACAATTAGCCTACGAAATTGCTTGTGATAAGTGTCATTCAAGACCATTATGGGATTGTTTTTCAGCCCCTTTGAATGCCTTAACGTGGTTGCTGGTGTTCTACCTCCTCTCTTCTTTGCCAAAAATCAAGTTTAGCAAAAAGAAAACTTAATTTAGATCTCACCAAGGTTTGAACCCCCAACCTTGCAAATATTAAGTCAATGCTAAACCATCAAGTCGATTCATGTTTCTTGCCAATTAACATAACTCAAATATTATATTCTTACTTAACACACACATTCATATTATTAAAACAATAATAATTAAATAACACATAAATAGCATACATAAGACTCGAACCCAAGTCCTCTTATACAATCAAAGTACTCTCAACCACATGAGCTAGCACTTTTCCACCTTACATCAACCATTATTAAATGCCATAAAGGCTTCCACGACCCGCATTTATTAACTAATTATTTATTTAATTAATTAAATTTCACGGGTCTTACATGAAACCTTTAGTTAGTTATTTCATAGTCTTTGGATGCATGGCACATGCACATGTTCCTAACGTGCGGAGAATTAAACTCGACAACAAAAGCACCACTCGTGTGTTGTTGGGAGTTAGTGAAGAATCAAAAGGATATAGGTTGTTTGATCCAATTGTTAAAAGATTTATTATCAGCAGAGATGTGATATTTGAAGAAGACAAGCAATGGGACTGGACTGAGACATAAGCAGTACCCGATTTGGAATGGAATAACAGTGAGCCCGAGAATGATGATGAAAAAGTAGCAGAAGATGATGAATCTGGTGGAAGTGAAGATGGAGTGTTTCAGCAATCTCCAAACAGATAGAGGCAAAGAGACAAACAACCGCCTACATGGATGGATGATTATGTTAGTGGTGAGGGTTATCAGAGGATGAGATCCACAAGGCACTAATGGTGTCAAGTGATCCCGTGTGTTTTGAAGATGTTGTAAAGATTTTCAACTGGAGATTGGCTATGAATGACGAAATCAATTCCATCACCAAAAATAATACATGGACACTTACCGAACTACTTATTGGAGTTAAAAAGATTAGAGTGAAATGGGTTTACAAAACCAAATATAATGAGCATGGATAGATTGACAAGTATAAGGCTAGATTGGTAGCCAAAGGGTATTCTCAAAAGCATGGAGTTGACTTCACAGAGGTTTATGCACCAGTTGCAAGAATGGATACAATGCGGATGATTATTGCTCTAGCTGCTCATCAAAATTGGCAAATTTTTCAACTAGATGTTAAATCGGCCTTCCTACATGGTGAATTAAATGAGGATGTCTATGTAGAGCAACCAAGAGGATATGAAAAGAAGGGTAGTGAGCACTTGGTCTACAAGTTGCACAAAGCCTTGTATGGGTTAAAGCAAGCTCCACGCGCTTGGTTTAGTCGAATTGAAGCTCATTTCATTGCTGAAGGATTTCAACGATGTGATAGTGAGCAAACTCTATTCACCAAGAAAAATCAAGACGAAAAAATTATCATTGTAAGTATCTATGTTGATGATTTAATTTCCACTGGCAATTATGCCATTATGATATCTGAATTCAAAAATTCCATGTTAAGAGAATTTGATATGTCTGATTTGGGGAAGATGAGATTTTTCCTTTGAATTGAAGTGTTGCAAAGGCCATGTGGCATTTATATATGTTAAAGAAAGTATGCATTGGAAGTATTAAGGAGGTTTGGGATGCTATATAGCAATGCAGTATGCAACCCAATAGTTCCTGATTGCAGATTGAGCAAAAATGAAAACAGAAATACTGTTGATGAAACTTATTTTAAGCAGCTGGTTGGAAGTCTGATGTATCTCACCACCATAAGACCTGACATGATGTTTATCACTTGCCTTATAAGCAGATATATGGCAAAACCATTGGACATTCATCTCCAAGCAGCTAAAAGAGCCCTACGATATCTAAAAGGTACTATAATTATGGAATTTATTATAAGACAACAGGAGATGGTAAGTTGGTGGGATTCACAGACAGTGACTATGCAGGAGATATAGAAGATAGAAAAAGCACATCTGGTTATGTGTTTTTAATGAATTCAAGTGTTGTCTCATGGTGCTCAAAGAAACAACCAATTGTAACTTTATCCACCATAGAGGCAGAATTTGTCAAGGAGTATGGATTAAGAGAATTCTAAAGGAGTTGGGACATGACTATAAAGACTGCACAACTATCATGTGTGATAATAACTCAACCATCAAATTGTCTAAAAATCCTATCATGCACGGCCGAAATAAACATATTGATGTTAGGTTTCATTTTCTAAAGAAATCTTACAAAGGAAGGCACAATTGAATTAGTTCATTGCAAAAATCAAGAATAGGTGACAGATATTATGACCAAACCATTGAAGGTTGATGTTTTTGAGAAGCTTCGGAAGCTACTAGGAGTGTGTGATATGACTGATATAAACTAATTGCCTCACTTCATAGCATTTAGTTTAAGGGAGGAAGTGAAGACGTTATTATTTTCTGTTTTAGAATAATATCTTGGTGGTTACCAAGATGTCCCAGTCTTTAGGGATTTTTCCTCTGTTTCTGTTGTTTTGTCACCACTAGCCTATGTTTACGCTAAGTGGATTCTTGCATTTCTGATTCTGTGTTTATTTAAACTTGCCGCACATCAATAATAAGTAAGTCATTTGTTATATGCGTTATTTACATATCAGTGTTAACATTCTTTTCCAAGCAACTTTCCCCAAGAATGCAGAAGCAGTCAACATATATATATAAGGGAATTTTATGCCATTATTGAAATTGTGGCAAAATTCAAAAATTATTTGTTGGGATATAGGTTTGTTATTAAAACATATCAGAGAAGCTTAAAGTCTCTTACAAAATAAATCATAAAATCCTGAACAGCAGAAGTGGTTGCATGTTAGGCTATGATTTCTCCATCGAATACAAGCCTGGAAAAGAAAACATTGTTGTTGATTCATTAACTAGATCATTTTTTATGGCATGGTTTAAGCCGAAAGTAAATATCATTTCAATCCTGAGGAAGGCATTACGGGAAGATTCACATAAGAAAAACATCATGGACTTATGTGTGTAAAACAAGAAGCCACATCCTAATTATTATGTGAAGGATGACTCGCTCATTTGGAAAGGAAGGCTAGTTATTCTTGCAGAGTATGACATAGTTAAGTAAATTTTGACAGAATTTCATTCATCTTGATCGAGGGACATTCTGGAATTGCTAGAACATTATCCATAATTGCTTCACAATTTTTTTGGGAGGGTATGCAACATGATATCCAGAAATTTGTCCAGGAATACCTCGTTTGTCAACAATCAAAATCATAATTTGCTTTACCTGTTGGATTACTCCAACCAAATATAGGAAGATTTGGCTATGGATTTTATCATAGGATTGCCCTGTTATAATTGGTTCACTGTAATTCTGGTGGTAATAGACAGGTTGCCCAAATGTACTCAGAAACTCTAATTTTTTATTTAAATTGAGAGGAAGAAAATTTATTTCTTAATAATGATAACATCGACTTCTACATATTTAATAATAAACCACGTACAAAACCTCTCGATACCGATTACATTTAATTTTACAAGAATCGCATAATCGATTCACTTTTAAAATATAAAAGGACTTGATTGAATTTTTGAAAAGGTAAGCAAGTTGAAATTAAGTATTTTAATTTAAAAAGTATAAGTAAGTCTGTTAAATAATAACAAGTGCAATTAAAATAAGAATTGTACAATTGACTTCCCACAAAAATACAATTGCAGGAAATAAAATTTAAACAACAATTATTACAATTAAAATTGTGAAATGATATATATGTTTTTCAATCACTAGCAATTATATCCATCACTTTCAAGCTTGTATTCGTTTCAGCAAGTTCAACTTTTTTATGTTTATCTTCAATACTCATTCTCAATTATCTTTTTCACATCACTCAAATTAATCATTAATGATGAAACTCCAAATAAAAAAGAGATTATTTAAATTTTTGTTTTTTGTTTCACTATATTTAAATTTTAGTAGCCTTCCATGACAATATTATATTTATTTTACTAATTTTTCTCACATTGACAATGAAAGAAGACATTACTCTTAATCGTGGCATTTCATTAAACACTTCTAACACAATTAAAAACATGAAATTTTCACTCAGCATCCAAAATTGAAGATAGAAAGACGGAAAATAAAGAAAGCCTTATTAAGTAGTTGCAATTATTTTCTTTTTCTTTCCACCATATGTTACGTTAACAAAGTAGATGAAAACATTTTTAGAAGAAAAAAAACTCATTAACAATCACATCTATGTCATAAACATATTTTTTTCACAAAGACTTGGATGTTTTTTACAACTTAGGAATACATAGTGTAAATGTCCTAAATAATTATACATGTGGATTACAATAGAGATGTACTATAAAGTTCAAGTGTAATTTATTCTATATTAGTTATTAATTTTTAAATAGTAAATATATTTTATGTGCTAAATTAAAGTCAGCTTACAAGAATTGAATCTTCAAAAGAAGTGTTTAATTGTAAAAATGCATCTAATAATATTAATCGGTCTCGATCACATGACGCAAACAAATTGCTCTCTAAGAAAACCAAGTTGCTTTGTCACTTTCACCATTATAACATCGAAGTTTTCTTATAATGTCAACAAGTGTCTTCTGTATAACATGTTGCAAGAAAACTCTTTTATTTAAAACTTTATATTCAGTATATATCAACGTATTTATATAAGTTGTTCCAACGATTCCATCATGTAAAACTCGAATTTGACTTTCTAAATAAAATAAACTGCATTTCTTATCAACAGGATATTCACGAATTTGGTGAACTAACCTGCATGAAAATCCGTTGGACGAACTTCTCCAACATCCTCTACCTCGATAATGGAGAAGATAATGGTTTATATATATATATATATATATATATATATATATATATATATATATATATATATATATATATATATATATATTT
>Ga0214543_1006837_pt1 | contig 20034 bp, 6 predicted proteins | sample CNSS2metaG_FD_160094 | JGI IMG/M metagenome (GOLD analysis project Ga0214543, IMG submission 160094) | Root nodule microbial communities from cowpea collected in UCLA plant growth center, Los Angeles, California, USA - CNSS2 | ecosystem: Host-associated > Plants > Roots > Nodule | place: USA...
CAATAAGTAAAAACATGATAAAATATATTTTTTACTTTTTAAACTACATTATAATAATATATGAAACATTAGTAAAAACATAAGATTTTCTAATTGCTTTATTTAAATAAATAATACAGTTTATTAAAAAAAAAAGGATGTTACAGTCAACCCCTCTGCTAGGGTTCTGCCTCCGCTGTTACGTTGAGCTAGGAAGTTCCGTTACTCCATGTAAGTGACCTTCGAGTTCATGCTAGTTCCCTTTTTATAACCTTTTCGTAATCTGTTGTAAGAGCCTTGGTTAACCCCATTTGTCTGGTTCTGTTCCACTCTCACCTCAGCCCTGTAGTTCATCCTTGGAGCTGTCGTACTCGTGGTCGTACAGTCGGGGTCTTCGCTAGACTTTTCCAGGTATGGGGAAGTTAGAGTCTGAGTCCTGATTGTTTTATGGCTAGGTTGGATTTTATTAGATGTTGTATGCACTATATGATTGTGTTGAATGTGTGAACTACCATGTACTATCCTTTTGGGTGCGAACAGGTGACTGTTACAGGAGAACAGTGGCGAGACCTGTTAATCTCGCCCAAGCGAGCCAGTCTCGCCTAGGCGAGATGAACAGGGAGCTCGCCCAGGACTTTTGCGCGAAAGGTCACCCAGGCGACCAGCTCGGCTTTTTGAGCGAGTGAGCATCTCGCCCAGGCGAGAGGGGTCTCGCCTAAGCGAGATCCCGCGGGTGCTCCTGCTGTCTTTTTCGAGCCCTCGCCTAGGCGAAGGGGGCTCGCCTGGGCGAGATTGCCTCGCCTGAGCGAGACCCTCCAGCCTGAGCGAGGTGCTAGGCGAGATAGTGCAGTGTGAGATTGTTTTCTTGGCTTTGTATGGATAATGCTTGCTTGGTTTTGAGTATTGTGCTAAAGGTTTGATATGAATGAGCATGATTGAGTGATGCAAGTCATGAGTCATGAATAATGGGTTGGCATGAGTTTCGCATGAGATTGTAATGAAATGGTTGGTATGAAAGAGGCATGATAACAATATGATTTGGAAATCCTTGGTACATGGATGGTTTATGATGAGATGAAATGAGTTGGGCCTGAAACATGAAAGGCATTGGCTTTAAAGGTTGGTACAAATAACGTATACATGCATGGTGAATATTATTTGGCTACGTGATTATGTTTGTATGTGTCAGTGCATAATTCCTTGGGGTCTCTAGGTGAGACTTTCGGGGTCGCGCTTCAGTGGTTGGGACGTAATTCCATGGCCCCTGTTAGTGGGTGTCCATGGTGGTGCCCCATCTGTATAACTAGGTAAGGATTCAAGGTAAGGTTGCATCCTGACGATCTAAGGAGTCAGTTAGTCTCACCTAGAGCGGACTGACTCCCGTGGTGAGAGTAGTAGGAGGCCTGAAACTCATTAAGGACTAACCTTGTGGTGAGGAAAATTGATTCATTGTAACACTTGTGACATATAGCTCAGGGGTGAGCAGCTCGGGGGTGAGCAGAGGTATCCACCACAAGTGCGAGCATCCGCTGAATCCGACCAAGTTATACGTATCCGGATGAGTCGAGTCGAGTCGTAGTGTATTGATTGGAAGTCATAACATGCTTAGTTGTTGTATGGACATTGAATGATGGAAATATATTTGATTGTATGATGAGAATATTGTTGGCTTTAGCTTACCCTGTTTATTGTATGGTTGTATTGTATGTGGCTGTTCTTTCTTGCGATGATCATCAATTGGATTGATGGGAGCAGATGGGCGAGATTCTCGTGGTCAGCAAGGAAATGGTGATTTCGCTGCTTAGCCATTTGGGCTGGATTTATCTTCTTCATGATTTCTTTAGGGCTATGGCCCATGTATCGCTTTAGGCATTGCTACTCTACTCTCTTTGTTAGACTTGTATTTGGTTTCCCATTGGCAATCATGGTGTGCCCAGGTTGTAGGGGTTGTGTTAAGGACCCCGGACTACTCCATATTACTATTTTGTGTGATGTGTCTTTTAATTTCGCTTAATAATTAAATGGGACGTTACACATGATAAAAATAAACAGTATATAAAAATATTAAAAAAATGATCAAATGTGTGTCTTAGAAACAATTTGAGATATCATTTTGAAATAGCATAAAGGAAAACAAAAGTATAATTAAGAGTATGATAAAATGAAACATACCTTAGAGATTTAAAAAAACTTTTCAAATATCAACTTAATCGATGGTTGAAAGATAAAGAAAATTGTTTTGGCGAAACAAAAGAGCTTTTCAAATGAAAATAATAATGATAATAATAGAATAAAGAAGATAAATATTTTATATTACCTAGTAAATGAAATATTTATGCTATTGAACACTTAAATTGAAAGCGTTAAACATTCTGATATGAAAAGAAAATATACAATAAATAAAAATATTAAAAAATAGTAGAAATATTCAAATGTGAGACAAAAAATATTTGATTGATATACATTATTTGAACATAATTGCAAAAAGGTTAATTTTGTATAATAGTATTTTTGTAAAGCTAAATTATGAAAATAAAAGAAATATTTATAAAATTTGGAAATTTATTTACTGTAAAATAAGAGTGCATTATTGACTACGTGATAAATTTACATATATTTATTTCGAATAGTGAATGTGTATGGTGACTTAGCAAAAGGTGAGGCACTTTGAGCTTGAGTGTTGACTTTATTCGTAAGATTCTCTAGGAAATCAGTGAGAAGAGTAACTTTGCGTTGTTGTACTAAAGGTGGATTCATCGCGGAGGCTCTTAAGGGTGGTGGGAAGCGACACTTGTTTACATTGCACGTAAGGCTTTAGAGGAGTAGGGGAAGTGGACCCTATCTGTAAGGCTTGTGAGAAGCAGGAGGGGAGGACTTTGCTCGTAAAGCTCTTGGGAAGCAGGGAAGTGGAACCATGTCCGTAAGGCTTGTGAGAAGCATGAAGGGTGATTGCTCAGTGATAAACAGTTGTTGGTAAGCTATGTGTGAGAATTACAGTGGAACTATTGTCCTTAATGCTAAGTTCATTGGTGGAATATTATTTGCATTGATGATGATGCTATGAATTGTTGTGTTAAATAGTAATTTTTGTGAGTGGTTGGGTGAGACAACCAGTAGGTTGCATGACATTTAGAGATATTTTGATCATGTATCGTTGGGTGAGTGGTTCTATTGCATTATTGATGTATGTTTGTGATTATAATGTTTGTTTTCTTCTATTAGCTCATTCTTGCATTGTTTGTGTTTTCAATAGGTGATCGTATTTTTATAGCGGAGTAGATGATTGTACAAATGTCAATGAAGTTTCCTTGATGAGGTGTTATATCCAATTTGATTGTCTATGCAACATTAGTTCCTTCTTACTTTAAAATACCTTGTTTTAGTTCAAAATAACCATCAGATAGATCAAATTGGATAGTCCTAGCCAATTATACTGGTTTCACAAACAATAATACCAAAACAACCCAAAAACAACCGTGTAAGCAATAAAATCACAATTAAATTCAATCAGTAAACTCAATTCACCATTTTTAAAAGAAGAACCATTCAATTATTATAAATAAACTATCTTCCCTTACCTAGATCGATGCTCCTAGACTTAAAAGGTGTTACCCACAGACTCTACCTCATATATGTTGCTCTACCGGCATATAGAAAACTCCGATCAACAATTAGAACACACCCTAACGATTTCAAAGATTCATCTTAAGCATTTAAATACCACATGCAAGCCCATGCAGCATATTTCTTTAAAGACCATAAACAAGGACAAAAGATGGCGTATTTCTATCTTTAAACAGAGAAAGGATGAAGTCATAAATTTAAAGAGAATGTGGAGAAATGGTTTAAAAGTAGTTTTAGAGAGATGGTGGTTCTTTTAAAATGAAACTCAATTAATAGAAAATTATATCTATAGTCTAACTTTTAGTTATAAAATAGTCTAGTATAATCTTTTAAGATCACTATTACTCTTAGTTATTTCTAGATCCCTACAAAACAACATAACAAAAAGTAAATAAATAAATAAATTATATATCATAAATTCAATTTAAAAATATAAAAATTTTAAACAAAAAATGTTCTTACAAATCTAAAATATACTCTTCCAAGACTTGACAAGAAGCTCTTGCTTACACTCTTCAACCTCCAATTTGTTATGTTCCATGTTTGCTCCTAGGTGGTTCAAGATGTGTCTAGGATTCAATGTTGTCAACGTCCAAAACTTGTAGAAGACAATCTCATGATCAAGTCAGGTATTTGCGTCAAACAATAATAAATGTAATATTGAATACGTAATAGTTACCTTGTGAACAGTATTATTTATAGTAAATTCATGAGTTTTTACTTAGTTGAGCCTAGTCTGCTTTAATGGTTTACCTTTCTTAAGTCATTTATAATCTACCTTGTGTCCTAGTCTCCTCATCAAATTACGCTCGATCATCATTAGATCTAGTCGATATGTCCTCTCGATAGATATAGCATCATATTTTGTTGTCCCAAGTGATTTGAAAAAATTTAAGAAAAAATACCAAAAATAAAATATCCAAAAATTTAAAAAGCTTAAAATTTAATTAGCTAAAAAGTAACAACTAAGTATTATTTAGTTTATTGGTACCAAACTGTATTTCCAACCTGTAATATTAATAAGGAAAAGTACAAAGTAGAACTCAAATAATTACAATTTAATGTCTATAATAACAAGTAGATGAGCTACATTACAACTAGATTTACTATCTCAACAATTTATTAACTTAATTAATTCCATACACTTCCTTTCGACCCTACACACCATCTCCCCAACCAGATCCCTTCCATGGATCCTGCCCAGGATTTTCAGACATCTAACTAACCGTGAACGATGATATATATATCACTGTTCAAAACATGTGTCATAGTTTCCTCTCTTGAAAATTAAAATTTGTATTAACTTCGTCCCGAAATGTTTGGTGATTCAATAAATAATTTTTTCGTAATGAAGAGTTATATTGTTGCAGAGGATTGGGATCACACGAAAAGGTTTTATCTTTACTTGTCGACGATTAATGGGAAGTTCTGTCTCTTTGTGGCATAACAGTAATTAACGTACTTTTATCAGCACAACCCTAATTAATGTGTGTAGGTCCGACTTTTTATTGGTGAATGTGGATTAACATCTTGTCTACGTATTCCGGTAGTTCAACAACTCCAAATGCACCTTGAAAAAAATAGTAATGTGTCTACGTATTGCTATCTTTCGTTTAACTTCAAAAGTAAGTCAGGAACTTTTGCCTTTCCTTTCTTGTTTTTAAATTTTTATAGAAGATAACGATGATTTCTAATGTAATGATATTATATAAAGTTTAATTATGATACTTTTTCCAATATTTTTTCTAACTATAAGACTTAACTTTTTTCAATATAACTCTAAAAATATTCCAATGATAAATAATATTAAAAGTATTAAATATTTTTTCATAAGTAAAAATTGAAATTAGTTTTTCTTCAAAATTTTAATTAAATTTTGTTAAGTTTATTTAATCTTTTAAATGAATTTTATGATAATATTTGAGTTATTTACACAGTTTTACAGATTTTCGCTTTAACGTTATCTACAAAATTATCATAAAACATGTTTAAAACGTTACATAAACTTAACAAAATTTTGTTAAAAGAACTAAATTCATGCGATTTTAAAGTTTGAGTACTAAATTGGACTAAAATTTTGTAAAGAAACTAATTTTAATTTTTACTAAAAATTAAAAGTAAAAAAACATATTTAACCATATTAAATATAACTGATTAATAAATTTAGGATAAATGTTAATATTATTTTAAAATTTATATCGAGAGGTAATAGAAAACCCTAAAAACTGACGTGTGTTATTAAAATTGTCTTTACTTGTGTATTGTTTTAAACGTGAGTTACTAATAAATGTGTGAATTGGTTGTTTTTTGATAGAAAGTAGAGAATTAAATCAGTGGACGTCATGCGAACGTGATGTGTAAGTAACATCTTTTGAAAAAACAATGTGTCCACATAGATGCACAATTTGATTATGTCAAAATAATACGTTCCAGAATGTTAAATTGTCACCGCGTGACTTTCCATATACAGTACAACACGAGTAGGTCCTACTGCAAGTGTTTGCAAGTAAACTACCAATTAAAAGATAACAAGAAAAAGAGTTTATTTTAACGACAATCTATTTTTCTACGTAAAAACACTATTGAAAAAAGAAGTTAACGCAAGCAATCTTATGAAAAAGAATAAAAAATAAAATAACAAATACTCTATAAACTAAAAACTTGGGTTAAATTATTTTTTTTATCCCTCTATTTCTCATGAAATTTCAGTTTGGTCCTTAAGTTTTTAGTTGTCTCAATTTGGTCCTCATTTTCTTAAAAATGACTCAATTTGGTCCGTTAACTTTGATCAGACAGTGTTAAAGTTAACACCACATGTCAATTTCTGGTTTTTTTAAATTTTTTTAATTTTTTTAAATTTTTTTTTTAATTTTTGACACATGTCACTTTATAGTTGTGTCACATGTCAAAGTGACATAATTTGGTCCCTATATTTGTTTTTACTTTTAATTTAAACCCAATTTTTGTAAAAATGAAGTAATATTGTCTTTCCTTAAATTGACACTAAATTTTACTGTTTTATAAATTGTATGGTGATATTCTTACTAAAATTAACGTTTTTATTAAATATTTCTATAAATATTTTAAATTAACTTTAAATTCTACACAAAACATTAGACTTTGGTGTTGTTTTGAACTTGAAATTTAGTTTCTAAACTTATGTGTGACAAGTTATTTGATTTTTAATCTTCACTAAATTTGTATAATATGATACATTTGATGCCTTTATATGTGATGACAAAATTGTTAATTTTTGAAATTAAGTTTGGGGTTTAACTTTGTTTAATAATAAAACTAAAAAAAAGTTTATTTAAAGATATTTCTACAAATATTTATTAAAAACGTCAATTTTATTAAGAATATCATCATAAGTTGTATACAAATAATAAATTGAGTATCAATATAAGGAGGGACAATATTGCTTCATTTTTATAAAAAAATGGGACTAAATTGAAATTAAAAACAAATATAGGAACCAAATTGAGTCACTTTGACAAGTGACACAACTGTGAAATGACACGTGTCAAAAATAAATAAAAAAATCCAAAAAATTCAGAAATTGACACGTGACGTTGCCTTTAACACCGTCTGGTCAAAATTAACGGTGAGGACCAAATTGAGTCACTTTGACATGTGACACAACTGTGAAATGACACGTGTCAAAAATAAAAAAAATAAAAAAAAATCTAAAAAATCCAGAAATTGACACGTGGCGTTGCATTTAACACCGTCTGGTCAAAGTTAACGGTGAGGAACAAATTGAGTCACTTTGACACGTGACACAATTGTGAAATGACACGTGTCAAAAATAAAAAAATAAAAAAAATTCAAAAAATTTAAAAAATCCAGAAATTGACACGTGGTGTTGCCTTTAACACCGTCTGGTCAAAGTTAACGGTGAGGAACAAATTGAGTCATTTTTAAGAAAATGAGGACCAAATTGAGACAAAGAAAAACTTGAGGACTAACTGAAATTTTATAACAAATAGAGGAAACAAAAGAGTAATTTAACCAAAAATTTAAGCACGAGTCAAAATTAAAAATATAAAACAAGTTATATAAATTGACTTATGTTATAGTTTATACCGAAGAAAATTTCAAATTTTTTCTTTAAAATATTTATAAAAAAGCTTCCTTCCAAAACTTCAACAAATTTTCCTCAAGCAACCTGCATAGCCGCCCCTAGTTGGGAAAATTTCAAACAAATAGTCTGAGATGTGAATCCTTTACCAGTCAAGATCAATGTCTCTCATAATAAATCTAAAATGTGTTAAAAATAAAAATAACACCAATTTATTTAAATAAGTTCGTATTAAACATCATTATAAACTTTGACATATTAACTATTATGATATTTCAAAATTTATAAAAAAATTGATTTAAAGAACTTGGTTGTCAATGTTCGAATATAAAACCAATTTATAATATACTTACTAAGTTAATAAAAACATATTTATTAAAAATAAAGTGAAATATATCAGAAAAAATGAGAGAATAACTATTGATAAATAGAAAAAAAGAGAAGAGCATAGATAGACGATTTTATAAAAAAGTTTATAAAAATAACGGTTAATTTTCAAAAATATAATAAATAATTATATTTTAAAAGGTAAAATTGATATTTTGAAATATGGACACAAAAAAGGGAATCCTCTTTATATGTTGTTATGGATAAAACATTTTTTATGATTTTTTATCTTGTAAGCATTTTTGTAAAATTAAATTAATTGAAAGTTTATAATCAAAATCTATGTTTATAAATGGTTGTATAAACTTATAAGGATTCGTTATTTGAAAAATCAATAAACTTTCACAATTTAAGCCACGTGGATCATTTGCTCCGATATAAAGAACCCCAAACCAAACCCTAGACAATAGTTCTAAACCCAAAACTTAGGTTGGAAAATAAGATTAACCATGTTGACCTTGAGAAATTCACATGTGCACCGAATAAGTATCCTCAATAGTTCATCTTTCCCTTTATATATACATGGGGAAGATACTCAGAATAATAGGAATAGAAATTGGTGGTTCTTGAAGCAGCGCAAACTCTCTTTTCCTACACAGAGAAAGGTTCATAGGTGCAAGAAAGTTGTAATGGCAAGCAGTTCCAGAAACAGCAACACCATCACTGCTTCTCAAACTGTGAAGGCCCTTGTCACTGTGAAGCAAAGAAGTGGTGGACTTCTTGGGAATCTCGTTAATGGAGGTCTTGATGGGATCAAGGACTTGGTTGGAAAAACACTTGTTTTGGAGCTTGTCAGCGATGACCTCGATCCAAGTAAGTTCTGTTTCTTAACATCTATATTTTCTCACATCTTTTCTTCCTTTTCTTTCATAATGTATTATGCAGATTACTTTAAATTTATACAACTTTGGTCTTAGGTTTCATGACAAAATTATCCATATACATTTGCATATTGTTTTTTATATCTATTTATGTATTATTATAAGACCTATAGTCAATTATTGTATATAAAACATTTACCAAACTATATATAGTAAATCCTTCTCTCGTAAATTCCACACAGTAAAATAAAATTAAAATGTTGAGAATAAATTTGAAGAAAATTTCTAATTACCATTTATCTATTGTCGTGAATGTAGTCACCATCACAATTGTATTTTTGCCAATTGTAATGTGCCACTTGTCCAAATGATAGATAATGTGGGGTTCTTGTTTCCCTTACTGGATATCACCTTATCCAGAGGAAAGAAAAGTCAAATTCTTCTATTAAAATGCAATTATAAAATAAATATATAATTTAATATTTGGATTTTATGCTGTAAAAATTATTATAATGATTTTAAATCATGTTATAGACGAAATATATTTTAACTTATTATAACAGTTTAAACTAAATTAAATAGTATCTTTCTTCTTTCTTATATTACATATATTCAAATTTAAATTAACAAATGTACATGACTTACACTAAATGACTTGTTACTATATTCCTGGACAACATTGTATCTTTTTATTTTTAAAAATTTAAATGTTTACATTTTAAATTTTAAAATCTAATTCAGATGTTCACATAAAAAGATATTTTTCAACTACTGAGGAAATATTAATTATTTGCCAGCAAAGGTTTGAAGATATTATTGAATGAATTTATTCCATTCGTACATAAATATACAGTTCTAAACACGATCTGAATGGATTTCAATACGCTGGCTCCAAATTAATTGGAGTACGGTTTGATATAAATTGAGAAAATGAAAAAGAAAATGTTTCTTCCACATCAAGAGTAAATTTTAAGTAATATAGGAATAATGGTTGAGTTAGTCGTAAGAAAATCTATAACTATACATGAAAGGATTCCTTTTTTGTGTCCACATTTCATAATTCCAACTTTACTTTTTACAATTTAATTATTTATTAAATTTTAAAAAATTAATGGTTACTTTTACAAATATTTATAAAACTATTTACTTATCTCCTTCTTCTTTCTTCTCTTACTATTCATCAATAGTTATTTTTCTCATATTTTCTCCATACATTTCTCTTTATATTTTATAAATATATTTTTATTTTGTTTATTAACTTAATAACATTACAATATCATCAATTATTAATATAATTTAAAAAATGCGTACACACAGACGCTATCGCGCCTATGTTTACGCTAGTAATTCCATAAAAATTATATATTAAAAGTTAAATATATTTTTAATCTTTGCTAAGTTAAGATTTTTTTTATTTCCCTAAAATTATATGATTCTTTTTTATTCATAATATTGTAAATTATATGAAAATATTAATTTAATTTTAGGTTGGAAAAACTGTTAAATAGTTACTCTAAATAACACGTTATAATATTAACATGTATCATCTTAAAAACATTTAAAATGTGTACAAAATGTTATCGATTTAGAGATTTTGTTTTTGGTATATACATTTTATATTTTTATTTTATGCTTACTTATATTGTAAAAGTAAAAAAATGTATAACATTATATAAAAATATACATTTAATATTTTTTTATTTTTCTCTTAATTATAATTTAAAATTAAAAATAAATTATCTGAATACAGTAAACATTTGCTTAAATCCGCACTCATTTAAGTCTGCATTTCGCGTAAATTCGCATTTGGAAAGGAAAAATTCTCGGATCAATAATTTTATGACTTTAATTTTAGAAAAGTTCACGTAAAGTCATGTGACAATTATTTTCAATTCATTCACATGTGATTGTCGATTGACTATTGTGTAAGATGCGACGAAGGGCGAAGAACACACACCATTAGCATGATTTAACTAATCTGACGATAAATAAGGGGAATCTTTCAACTCACTAACATATCTCTTATATATAATATCTCTCATATTTTCACAATCCCTACAAATTTCTGACATTCATAATATTTGATATTGTAATCATATGACATCTAATATTCCATATTGTAATATGACTCATAAAACTTTATAAGTCTACAACCCAATAAAGTTTGTATCAAATTTTCAAAATCAAAATGCGGACTTAAACGAATGTTTACTATACTTAGAGAGTACTTTAGAGTTTACTAATTTTGTTATGTAATTATTAATTTATTATTTATATTATTATAATTATTGTTTTTTTTATTATTTTTCTTAAAATATGTGTCTACATGTAGAAATTAGAAAAATAGAATGAATATTAGAAATTAAAAATATAAATTTAACTAAATCTACATGTTGGTTTAATGTGTAAGGTAAGATGTGTTTTGTTTCCTTTTAAAATTTCAAATATATTAAAAACATCTATCAAAATTCCATTGTATTATTTTCGTCCCTTATACATAAATTTTAGGTCTTTTTTATTGATAACGATATAAATAAAAGAAAACTTTTATATTCACCATAAGAAAATTCATAAACAACAATGAAGTTTAGTGACAAAAAATATGTGCAGATATTAATTCTTTTTGTACTGAAAATCTCGATACGTTATGCTAGTGACTAATTTAAAAAACAATTTATAATAGAAACTATTTTAGTTACCAATTTAAAGATTAATTATAATTTTTTATTCATAATAGACACTATTTTACTTGACAATAATTTTTAGTTTATAATTTTACTGTCTAAATTGGTCACTGTAGTTATTAATTATTGGTTAAAATACTCTCTTGGTTCATGTTTTTGTTGAAAAATCTCAAATAGGTCCTGAGATTTTTTTTAGTCTCAATTAGGTCAATATTTTTGAAAATGTGTAACAATTAGGTCCATTCCATCAGTATAGAGTTAACAATGTTAAGGATGTGCCACGTGTCAGCTCCATATTTTTTTTAATTTTTTTTTGAAAATTATTCATGCCACGTGTCACGTCAGTATTGCGCCACGTGTCAAGTCAGTAAGGTGACACGTGTCAAATCATTGTCTGAATCTCAATTTGGTCCATATATTTGTTATTTTTATTACATTTCAGTCCATTTTTTTAAAATTTTTTAAATATATTTATTTTAACTTTTTACAAAATTGTTTTAAAATTTTATATTTAAATTTATAAAATTTTTATTTTTAAACCAACTCTAACATTTGTATATAAATTATTTAAAACAATTTTGTAACAAGTTAAAATAAATATTTTAAAATTTTAAAACAAAATATAAAATAAACTTAATATATTATTAGAATGTTTAATAAAAATATCATTATAAAATTTATATAAAAATTAAATTTGATCTCAATTTGGAAAGGATGAAATTGAAAATTAAAAAAAAGGACTGAAATATAATTAAAATAACAAATATATGGATCAAATTGAGATTCAAACAATGACTTGACATGTGTCACCTTACTGACTTGACACGTGGCATAATATTGATGTGACACGTGGCATGAATAATTTTCAAAAAAAAATTAAAAAATTCAAAAAAATGAGAAGCTGACACATGGCATATCCTTAACACCGTTAACACCATAGTAACGGAATGGGCCTAATTGTTACACATTTTAAAAAATATGGACCTAATTGAGATTAAAAAAAATCTTAGGACATATTTGAGATTTTTCAACAAAAACATGGACCAAGGGAGTATTTTAACCTTAATTATTTTTTATCACTAAAATTAATCATTATTTAGAAAAAAAATTAGTGATACATATCAATTAAAAGTGATTCTTATTAGATACATAATTGAAATCGTCATTTTCTTAAGTTATTTATTATTATTAACGAGTTAGAAAATAATTTGAAATTTTAAGATGTAATGTTGAAATTTTAGAGAAATGAAAATAATATGTTTAAGAAAATGAATATATTTTATACATGAATTAATTAAAATTTAGAATCCATGTGTGATATATTTGTTAATGTGGTTATTAAACTTTTGAATAAATGAAGAAACGAAGAGGGAGAGAAAGACAAGAGAGAGTAATGTGCATAAGAGCGGGTCAACAGATGATGAGGTAGAATATGAAGTGACAATAGAGTTACCAGCAAGTTTTGGGAATGTGGGTGCGGTTTTGGTACAGAATCAGGACCACAATGAGCTCTTCCTGAAGACCATAGCTCTTCATGGCCTCCCTAGTGGTCCTGTGCACTTTGCCTGCGATTCATGGATTCAACCAAACACTCAATCTTCTCAAAAGAGAGTCTTCTTCGCTAACAAGGTCCTACTTACTAAAACCTTTTAATATATATATATATATATATTTCATTTTTAAGTAATGCTCATATATATATTTGAATGCATGGAACAGTTGTACTTGCCATCAGAAACACCAAGTGGATTGAGAAAGTTGAGGGAAGAGGAATTGGTGGCAATAAGAGGAAATGGAGAAGGGGAACGCAAAAGCAGTGATAGAATTTACGACTATGATGTTTACAATGATTTGGGAGATCCTGACACCGACATTGACCTCAAAAGGCCTGTTCTCGGTGGCTCCCACCAATATCCATACCCAAGACGCTGTCGCACAGGTCGAAACCCATCAAAAGCAGGTTCTTTACTAATTTCTCTGTCACTTTTTTATTTTTTTTTCTTTTCTTTTTATAACAAAAATAGATTATGTAGTTAATTAAGTTTTAAATGGGTTATAAACTTAAATGTTTTTTAATGAGTTTATTAAACAGGCTTAGTTTATTAAGTACTCAAACAAATTATATTTTCCAATTATGTTATTTTTAACTACAATATTAATAACAAAAAAATTTAATAAACTTTATCTTCATAAAAGATTTAAAATTTAATTAAATAATATTTTTTATTATTATCTCTCCATTAAAAAAAAATATTATCGTTTTTTTTGTAAGATATTGACCACGTTACCCTCCACCAAATGAATCATTATGTCTTCCTTGCTACTTTACCAAATACAATATATCACTTTTACATTTATTGTCTCTATGTATAGTTGTTTGAATACCTGCTAAAAAAACATGGTGTGAGAAGTGACAAGAAAACATAATATTCTGGATAGACAAAGTTTTTTTTTTTTAATCCATAAAAGGAATGAATAAAATATAAATATAAGAACATTTGGGTGATTTATTCCATAAAAATGAATAATACAATTGAATAAAAGAGTTTGATAGACTAAATCTATATTCGCCAGTTCCATATCTTACTAAAATTTCATATGTGAATTTCTTTCGACTCTCACGATTAGATATTTTTCTTTATATAGAGTCTAATATTACCAAGATAATCTCATTACGATTTTTGTTATTAATATATTTCATACATCACGACACAATAATATTTCTACCCTATTTTAACATAAAATTTTATAGTTCAACGAAGTGTAAGCTATTCTAGGTAGAGAGTACTATGACTAAATTTTTTAAAAAATTGGTCCGAAGGAAATCTTTTCTTGCTCAATGAATTATGCACATGCCTTGCTCTCAAATTTCCGATATTTCATTTTTGCTCGGCCGCTTTTTTAGTCGCTCAAGAACATACCTTCTTGTACTATTTTTGACAAGCTCATCCAATGAGTGTTACTTCATCTAGGAACTCTTCGAAATACAAATTTTGTATTTTTGCTTTGCGAGCCTCATGCTCATCCCACGAATCTGCATAATTTTGCAATTTTGCAGTTGTGAGAAATGTACTCCTAACCAATTTATTTAAGCATTCCTTCCACCCACTTATGAGGTAAAAACACACATATTATAATAGTACACCACCAAAATCACAACTAATGAGAGTCACTATAAATGCGAAAAGAACTTAGAATATATGAACATATTTCACTTCTTCAAATTATCACTGGTTGACAATTTGTTATAAATCACACATTTTTCTTCCTAAAATGTTAACTGTATTCCGCCATTTCTTATAACTCTGGCTATATACATATTTTCTCCCAATTACTTTTTTTTTTCCCTTTTTTCTTTGTCTACAATATATAAATTTTAATTAACTAGAAAATAACTTGTTTAAAGAAGAGAGTTGCAGGTTTTCTCTCCTCTGAAAATTTGTTTCCATTGCTGCAATACTGCTTAACTTTTTAAGGACTATTACTAACTGTTACTTTCCCTTTCTTGACATATTTTCATCGTGTATAAGTTTGTAACAGATTTTCCTCTAATTTTATTTTTGGTTTTTGATTGTTCTTACATAGATCCATTGTCTGAAAAGAAAGGATTAAACTTCTATGTTCCTCGCGATGAGGTGTTTTCTGACATAAAACAAACACAGTTCACAACAACTACAATATCCTCAGGAATAAGTTTAGTTTTGGAGTCCTTAGATGCAATTCTGTCTGACCAAGATCTTGGATTTGTGAGCTTCGAAGACATAGACACGCTCTATAAAGAGGGATTCCACTTGCCACAGCTTCAAGCCAATGGATTGAATGTGCTTCAAAGGGCAATTCCGAAGTTACTCAGTGTTGTCAATGATCAACAGAACCTTCTACGTTTTGATACCCCAGAAGCATTTAAGAGTAAGTTCACTTGAATTTCATAACAAGAAACAAAGCTTGTCACATCATTACGTGCTTTAAAATTATTTTTCTGCAATATACTACATCGATTTGATATTCCAGATGGTGAATTTAATATGACACAATGTACTTATAATCTTTAGTGGGAAATCATGTTAGCTAAGTTTCCAACACAATTCAACATGTAAAAGATAAAGAAACAATTGGGTTTTCTACATTTATATGATTGTGTGCTTGGAAATTGCAGGGGATAGATTCTTTTGGTTATCAGATGAACAATTTGCCAGGGAAACTTTGGCAGGAGTCAACCCATATAGCATCCAAGTGGTCAAGGCAAGAGTAGCACAAAATATTTGGTTTTTGCTTCTGGTATCATACACACTGAAATGTTCTTCAATAATTTGTTCTCATTTTATTCATTCTGCAGGAGTGGCCCTTGAAAAGTAAATTAGATCCCCAAATCTATGGGTCACCAGAATCAGCAATCACTAGCGAAGTCATTGAGCCACAAATAATTAGTTATTGCACAATTGAAGAGGTACCAAAGCATTGACTTTACTAAATTAGACTGTGTTATGATTAAAAGTAATACTTAGTTTGGATACAAGCAGGCTATTGAACAGAAGAAGTTGTTTATGTTAGACTACCATGATTTGTTCTTACCATATGTAAGAAAAGTAAGAGAGATTAAGGGAACAACATTATATGGATCACGGACTCTATTCTTCCTCACTGAACAAGGAACATTGAAACCATTAGCTATTGAGCTCACAAGACCAGCTATGGAAGGCAAGCCACAATGGAAGCAGGTCTTCAAACCAGCTTCTCATTCCTCTTCTTATCCAACCAATCTCTGGCTTTGGAGGCTGGCCAAAGCTCATGTTCTTGCCCATGATTCAGGTTATCATGAACTTGTAAGCCATTGGTGAGTGCAGTTATGTTATGTTATTCTCTTTTGCCATTCATAATATAATGACACAACGATCAAACAAATTAGTTGTTTGGTATGGGAAGTTTGAAGGGTCTCTCTAACTTTGTATGCAAAAATTGTTCAATTTCGTAGGTTAAGAACTCATTGTGCTGTAGAACCCTTCATCATTGCAACGCATAGGCAACTTAGCACCATGCATCCAATCTATAGATTACTGCATCCACACATGAGATATACCATGGAGATCAATTCCCTCGCTCGTGAGGTGCTTATCAGTGCAAATGGGGTCATTGAAACTTCTTTCACTCCAAGAAAATATTCTATGGAAATAAGCTCTGTGGCATATGATCAACTTTGGCAATTTGATTTGCAAGCACTTCCCAACGATCTTATTTCCAGGTAAAGTTCATAGAAAATGCTATTCATTTCAGAGCCAACTTTCTTCATTTATAGAACAAAGTATTAGTTTCAATATGTTTACGTCATTTTGCAAAACCACATTATTCACCTATTGATGTTAATTGTTTCTTTTATTATCTGTCAGAGGAATGGCTGTGGCTGATCCAAACGCACCACATGGCTTGAAGCTAACAATTGAAGACTACCCTTTTGCCAATGATGGTCTTCTTATATGGGATGCCATAAAAGAATGGGTAACTGAGTATGTTAACCATTACTATCCAAGCCCAAGCACAGTGGAGTCTGATGAAGAGCTCCAAGCATGGTGGACAGAAATTCGAACAGTGGGTCATGGAGACAAAGCCAAAGAACCATGGTGGCCAAATCTCAAAACACCAAAAGACCTTACTGAGATCATTACAACTATAGCATGGGTAGCTTCTGCGCATCATGCTGCTGTTAACTTTGCCCAATATGCTTATGGAGGCTATTTCCCTAACCGACCTACAATAGCTAGAAAGAACATTCCTACAGAAGACCCTTCTAAGGAAGAGTTGGAAAAACTTATAAACAACCCTGAGAAAACCTTTCTGGAATGTTTACCATCACAAATTCAATCAACCTTGGTGATGGTGGTTTTGAATTTGTTATCAGACCATTCTCCAGATGAAGAGTATATTGGACAATACGTGGAGCAATCATGGGCTGAGGATCCAACTATAAAGTCGGCCTTTGAAAGGTTTAGTACGAAGTTGAAGGAGATTGAAGGTATCATAGACTCAAGAAATGCAGATACTAATCTGAAGAACAGGAATGGTGCTGGGGTGGTGCCATATGAGCTAATGAAGCCATTCTCAGGGCCTGGAGTTACTGGAAAGGGAGTTCCATATAGCATATCAATTTGAAGATTGTGCTTCTTAGATATATACATAATTTCCTATACTAGCTTTCTTCTTTCACAAATAACAACTTAATAAGCATTTGGGTGTTTGAACTCCTGTACAAAGCACAACTTTATACTTGGAGCAGCTGTATTACATTTATACATAGGTTAATAATCATCTAAACTTTTTATCTAAAATAATATAATGTCATAATTTTGTGTTATTTGGAATCTATAATAAAATATTCACTCTGGTTTTTCATGTCCTACATTTTGCATAATTAAGAAATTGTTTGTTAGATACTTTGTCAATTTCTTCTTCTTTTAGAATAATTCTTGAAAGGTTATTATGAAATAAGGGTGCTCATGGATTCATCAAGCCCGAACTAAATTTTGATTTTTTAAATTCAATTTAAAATTTTCAATTAGATTAAATCAAATGAGATAAATTAAATATACATAACTATTATGTCTATCAAACATGGACTGAACTGATTCGACCTGACTTAGATCCAAGTTGACTCATGTAGACCTTGGTCTGGTTCACTTGACTTGACTAAGGTTTGGATCATCTCACCTCAATATCGACCAGAGATGACTTGAGTTTCTTGTTCCATACTTAGATTTCACTAGGTTTCTTCCCTTGCGTAGCTTCTTGTTTTCACTACTTTGATTCGAGAATTGTGATATATTGAACATGAAATAGTAATGGTTCTCTTTTGAATTAAAAGTGCTGCTAGAAAATAGATAAAAAAAAGTAGAACATAAAACATTGTAAGAGAACAAAAGAAAATAGCAAAAAGAGTTATTCAAAAATAGCAAAAGAAATTGAAAAGAAAACGTGCACTAGAATCACTATTATTATTCATTTGTTGTTGTTTATGTGCTTTGAATTTCGAAATTTTTGAATCTCGAAAACAACACATATATGTTTCGGTTTGTGGCCCATTGAGGGACTTTATGTAAGACTCGGGAAAATTAAATAGTTATTTAATTAATTATTTAATTAGGACGGGTAATGAGAATATTTAAAGCAATAAATGTGGAGAATTATGATGTGGAAAAGTATTAGCTCAAGTGGTTGAGAGTACTTTGGTTATGTGTGAGGACTTGGGTTCGAGTCTTATGTGTGTCATTTGGATGCTATTAAATTATGCATTTTTAGGTAATTATGTATTGAATGCGTGGTGTTATGATAAACTCTTAGAATTGTGGGAATTATCATGAAATATGAATTGGTTGAATGGTTTGGCCTTGGTGTGGTATGTGCAGGAGTGTGGGTTCAAACGTTGGTGAGAACTAAATAATTCCTTTTTGCCAAATTTTTCTTGTGCATGAATGTGGAAGGGTTAGAAACTTAGCAGCCAAGGGAGAGGTAACCTAAGGGCTGGAAAACAGCATTTGGTTAGCCTTTGTATCATTTGGTTAAAATTTTTATTTTCCCGAGAATTGGGACTGATAAAGTAAGGTAGTGAGGCTGAAAACGCAAAGGTTGGAGTGGAAAGCAAGGGCTAGGGAGGTTTGGTGAAGGGATAAGCACACCTACTCGAATTTAGCAAGGAATCCAGGTTAGGGGAGTTGCTTGTTGTGTTTTATTTCGTGTTTGATTGGTTATGTGTCGTTTTGTAAGAATGCATGAGTTTCCCTTTCTCTCGGACGCTGTTCCACGAAAAATTCTGGGAATTTGCCCAGAAACCGCCTGGCGGGCATGCAGGTGCTGCCAGGCGGCACATCAGTTTGACCTAAATTTGTTGTTTCTGCTATGAACTGCCTGGCGGTGGGATTGAGCCGCCAGGTGATGTACGCTGTATTGACACTGTTTGATTGAACTGTGTTGTATGTTGTTTTGTGTTGATTGCAATTAATGGCTATAGTTGCGAGGTTGTAAAAGACCCTGATGTTTCTGGTATTGGCACGCGTTAAATTGTCATTGGTGTAGGAATCGTGGGATAAAGTAGGGAATTCGCTGATTATTGAATTGGGTATGTAATGCTGTGTCTTGAAATCTAATGGGATGTGATGAGTGATATGAGGGAGAGCGGGTGTAATAAAATTATGCGAAACTGATGATCATTGTTAGAAGCAAAAGCGGAAATCAGATTCTGGAATTTTGGTGTTGAGCGCATGTGCAGAAATCTGGGTATGATACCCATGATCTGATGCACCGCCTGGCGGTGGATGATTGGCCGCCAGGCGACAGTGTCCTATCAGAGTGGTGTGAGAAATCTGGAGTGTGTTGGGTGGAAAATAAAACATGAGAGAAGTATAAAGGAAATGTAGGGTAGGTTGATGATCGAATAGGGGAAAATGTGAGCAAGGGTGGGGATTAGGAAATG
>Ga0214543_1006839_pt1 | contig 20032 bp, 12 predicted proteins | sample CNSS2metaG_FD_160094 | JGI IMG/M metagenome (GOLD analysis project Ga0214543, IMG submission 160094) | Root nodule microbial communities from cowpea collected in UCLA plant growth center, Los Angeles, California, USA - CNSS2 | ecosystem: Host-associated > Plants > Roots > Nodule | place: USA...
TATATATATATATATAAATAAAGATAAACATTTTTAGAAAAAAAATGCTACATGCCATTAAAAGTAGTTTACCACGAAGTGTAGTGACTAAAATAAATAAAATATATCATTGGACAAACTTAATTCCTATTTAAGTTGTTTGAAAAATAATCAATGAATAATAATAATAATAATAATAATAATAATAATAATAATAATAATAATAATAATAATAATAATAATAATAATAATACAAAGTTAAAGATTGATAAAACAAAACATATTTTATAACAAAAAAAAATATAGGATAAAATTATAAATAAAGAAAGATTATAAAGAATCTGGATTAAAACACAGAAAACATTGTCTTTAGTGGAAAAATGTCCCCCTAAATAGCGTAAAAATAATTATATGAGTTTCTTTGTTAGGATACAACTATGTTTTAAAGTTTTAAAAGAACATATAAAAGAAGAATATAAAAATTACAAACACTTGTATAAATTGTATTCATTGTTCATTTTCCTCGTGTCAATAAGTAATATTTATAGATAAAAAGAAATAAATAAAAGTAAATTATAATAATTATGATTAAATAAAATAATAATTCATAATAAAGTTAAAAATCATTCGCTGTAAATAACATTGACCTATAAAATTAGTGGTCCATAAAAGTTAGTAACAATAGATAATTTATTTATTTTTTAAATTATATTAAATATTTTTAACAATAATTACATAAAAGACTGTATTGAAGTAATTAAAACTATTAAATAATAAGAATTATTCAAATGGATATCAAATAAATGTAGCTACTTGGTCCATGCACTTTTTATGTTTAACAAGTGACCTTTTGGTGACATTATAGTATGAACAAACCCTTTTCACTTTCTTTATGGGCTAGTCAAAATGTACTTTTGGGTTTCATCTCACGTAGGAGTCTCGTAAGACATGTCACCATACTTAATCATCCTCTACCACATTGACACGGTTCGTCTACATATACATTATACTCATCATAAGAACACATGCTATTACAAATCTTCAAAGTAACAATTTAAAGTTAGCATATATAATAAATTATCACAAAATTATGCTCATTTTGTGAAGCCTAATAATGTGTCTCTTGCACATCCAAACTATGACATTAATTACAAGGTAACATACACTTCCTCTAACATTTAATTAGGAACGAATATGATATAGATCGACATTAAATTCCTTGACAAATGTAACGTTAAGCAACTTAAACATAATTTTTTTTTTATGTACAATAGGAATTAAAAGAATTTGGATTATATGCTGAACTTTTTGTGTTGTTTCTATATTGTATCTTCATAATACACTTATTATCATTAATTTTGACCTTTTAAAATATATTGAAAAGATATTTAAAATATCAATATAGTGTATTTTTAATACTCAACAGATGATAGTACCAAAAACATCAGTAGAGAATCTGAACTTGAATTAAAATCATATGTAAATGACAACTAAAATACAATGAATACAATATTGCTAGCAAAAATAAATCGATTCATTTTTACTTTTGAAAAGATAAATTTATCATTGTTTTAATAGTAACTTGAGTTTTAGAATTTTAAAATAAATATAAATATTGTTCTAATACACTCAATGGTCCTACATCACTAAGGAGTTGAGACCAAAGTCAGTTTCAATACACATTCCTTCTTTAACCCTTTAATAAGGAAAAAATCGTGAGATGACTTCAAGCTCTAAAACGGATAATAATTCTTCCTCCTTGGTGTCGTGTGTGGGAACCAAATTTCCTATAGCCTCGATTGGAGGTTTTGTTCTGATACACCTAATAGTCTCACATCGCTGAGGAGTTGAGGTCAATAACAATTTAAATACTCTTTCTCCTTTGACCCTCTAGGACACATTTTAAAGACAAAGTTACAAGCTCCAAAGCGGCCTCCACGGAAGGGTTTGTTCCAATAAACCCAATAGTCCCACATTGATTAGGATTTGAGTATAACAAGGTGGTTAGTTTAAATACACATCCCTCCTTCAACCAACTTTCTAAGACACCTGTTAAGGTCAAATCCATAACAAAACTCCAAACTCTAGAACAGACAATACCCCGAATGTGATAATTGATCTAACAATGTAATTGAATCTAGAACATAATAAAGTATAGACTTAATTACTTTGATGGTAATTGATGGTTTCCACTTTGGTAATAATCTATCAATTTTGTCTTCGCTTTTTATAAAGTTTCAATTGCGTTTCAAATTTTTAAAAAATATCTTAATTAGGTCCATTTTAAAGAAAAATTACTAATATCGTTAACAACATGCCACTTGTCAATATGTTTTTTTTTTAATTTTTATTTTTACAAAAAATTTTGTTGTCATGTGTCAAGTTCCTGGTGTGACATGCGCCACTAATAGTACCAAGTGACAAGACAATGTCACATGTAAATGTCACTATCAAGTGTCATTGTCTTGATTTCAATATAGTCTCTATATATGTTTCTTTCATTCAATTTAGTTCATACTTATGTCTTTTTATCTATTTTTCTCAATTTTTTTTTAATAATTGAAATATATTTGTTTAATCCATGTTTTTATAAGATTAAAACTAATTAAGTATAAATATTTTTATAAAATTAAGTATTGATGATATTTATATTAAAATTTAGTGGTAAAAGAAATGATTAACACAATATGGGTTAATAATATACAATAATGTAATATATTAAAAAGTCATTTTTTAATAAAAAATATTCGTATAACATTCATACAAATAATAAATTTGGTCTCAAATTGAAGAGAGACAATATTGTTCTATTTTTGAAAAAAATGATTAGCAAAACATGATTTAATAATATACAATAATGTAATATGTTAAAAAGTCAGTTTTAATAAAAAAATATTAGTATAACATTTATACAAATAATAAATTTGGTCTCAAATTGGAGAGACACAATATTACTCTATTTTGAAAAAAAATAGGACCAGATTGAATCAAAGAGATATTACAAAGAAATGAAGACTTTTCAAAACCAATTAATAAACTATAACCCAATTAAAATCAATGTGTTAATGCTTTAATCACATTTTTTTTAAATCCTTTTTAATTTAATTGAGAGTATTGCAGGTTCGGATACTATCATATGCGTACTCGTCCCGTTAACATGCAGATATAAAAAATTAGGGGTGGCAAACGGGCCATCCCGGCCCGTTTTGGCCCGGCCCGTATGTGGCCCGTCAAAAAATGGGCCGGGACGGGCCAGCCCGTCAAATAGAAACGGGCCAATAATCACAACCCGTCCCGTATAGGACGGGCTAACGGGCCGGGCCGGGCTGGCCCGTCTAATTTTTTTTAAAATTTTTTTTAATTAGTTTTCAAATTTTTTAATTTGTTTTATTTTTTAAATTTGTTTATATATACATATAAATTATTATTAAAGTCATATTTAATCAAATAAAATATTATTTTAAATTTTAATTGATTAGTTAATGTTTTTAATTAGATAAGTTAAAATAATTATTAAATTTACATATTAAATTATTCAATTATAACTAATAATTCAAACTTAATTTGTAGGTGTTGATGATTTAAATTACAATACTATTATATATTTCTACATTTAAAATATATAATCTAAAAAGTTAATCTTTTTAATTATTTTTATTTTTTATTTTTTTAAAACGGATCAACGGGTCAGGACGGGCCAGCCCGTACTTTGGCCCGTCAAGTTGACGGGCTGGACGGGACGGGCCAGAACGGGCTGACGGGTTGAAATCTTCAACCCAGCCCGTTTTGCCACCCCTATAAAAAATACACATATCCGTTACCTGCGAGTATCCATTCACAATATCCATTCTCTATCCGTTGCGCGTTTTATCCACCTGCAAGGTACAAATTTTGTTGACATCCCTAATAGGGACTGAATTGAATCAAAAAAGACATATACGAGCTAAATTGAAATCAAAATAATAATAACACTTAATAGTGACACGATTACTTACACTACGTGACAACAAAATATTTTGAAAAATTAAATTGTTTGAAAAAAGTTAAAAAAAAAAATTAAAATTATAAAACTTAAAAAATCACATATTCACATATGATACCCTATTAATGGAATGGAGTTAGTAATTGATTTTTCTTTTTTCTGAAAGAACCTAATTAAACACTCTTTAAACAGTTGGAATGCAGTTAAAACATTTTAGAAAAGAACCAAAATGTGACACTTCTACCAAAATAGACACCATGAAGTAATTAAGCCTAGAGTATAAAATATATAGGAAAACATCATATTCCTTTGTATACACTAATAAATTAAGCGTATTATCACCACTATTATATTATTATATTATTGTTATACTTATAATAATGATAATAATAATAATTTTGATCTTTAGGTATTTTTTCTTTAAGTTTTCAATTAAATTAAAAATAATTATAAAATTTAAAGAGTAAAATAATAAAATGATTTATATCATTAAAAATAAAATGAATAGCAAATTATATGGAAAAGTTTTTTATAAGACGGTTATAAAATCAATATTATTTATAAATATGCATAGTATAGATAATACTATTTTTTATCTTATTGTTATTATAATTACAGTCACATGATCAGTGAATTATTATTTTTTCTTTATGTAGTTAATTAAATTTTAAAAATATAATTATAGGATTTAAAGAATAAAATAATTTATATTAATAGAAGTCAAAGTGATAATAAACTGTATATTCAAAAGACAATCACAAAACCAACCCTCAAAATTTAAATAAATAGTCACAAGATAAAATAATTTAAAAAGATAGAATAGTAATATATATTTTTTAATTTAAAATGTAGTTAAATTTAAATAAATAATCACTTAAAAAGATAATATATATTTTAACTTAAATATTTTTATATTTATTTATTTATTTTAAATTAGTTATTTTAAAGAGTGTGCCCGGTATGTATAGTATAAAACCCTAAACCTAAAAGAAATAATCTTTGTTTATAATAACGTTTTAATAAATATTGTTAATAAAAAAATTCAGAAAGTAAAAAATGGTTCTACTGTTATATAAGTCCTCGATCAGCTACATTTTTTACTATGTACACACTTTGCCGCGTGCTCTTTCTCGGTTACAAGTTCCTTCGTCTTTCACAGGAAGAAAGGGCACAATATTGAAACCTCTTACCCAAGAAACATTTTTTTAATTAAATTTTGGGAATAGTAAATCCACCACTATAAATGCGACCTTCTCTTTGGAGAATCCGAATTCGCCAACAAAGATTGAACTCTGAGTGCCCGCTTACTCCTTCCACCTTCCCCGGTAAGAAAGAAGAGCTTCTAATCACTGTGAACCCTAATCGATGATATCCTTGTTTTTTTCTGGATTATGTTTTCCTGAGATGAACTGCATTGGGTGTGTTAGGGGTTCACTGCGCCGATGAAGTTTCTTCCGATTGTAAAGGGATCGTCATCCATCGAGTGCCATTATCCCTGCATGATCCGGGGAAGGCTTTGGCGTTCTTGGAATTTCTTTCGCCATTGGACTTGACCTGACCCCAATTACAATTAGGGTTATATTTTCATTCACTCTCTACTCAATTTTCCTTTCGAAGTCCTCGCTCCTCTTTTCTTCCCATCGACCTGTTTCTTTTTCTTCCATTGCTTTGGTTGCTTCACAACCCGCTTACTATTTCGCTTTTTCATTTTCATTTCTTATTATTTTTGTTTTTCTCTGGATGGCCCGAAGAAATTCGACTCCAGGGTTTCGGTTCCGTCCCACCGACGTTGAGTTGATTGAGTTTTTTCTGAAGAGGAAGGTTCGGGGCAAGAAAATTCCTAGCGGAATAATCGCTGAGCTTGACTTGTACAAGTATGCTCCGTGGGATCTTCCAGGTTTGCAGTCCATCATTGTTTCGTAGGGTACTTCACTGTGTTATTATTATTATTATTTTTTATTTTTGTGTTTTAATGAGTTTTTGTTTTTCAGATAAATCTGCGCTTCAGAGTGGGGATTTGCAGTGGTACTTCTTTTGCCCGCAGGGGAAGAAGTATTTGAGTGGAGGGAGGATGAATCGGTCGACGGAGGCTGGGTACTGGAAGACTACTGGGAAGGATAGAGCGGTTGAACACAAGAATCGAGTTGTGGGGATGATTAAAACTCTGGTTTTTCACACAGGTAGAGCCCCTAAGGGAAATCGAACTGATTGGGTTATGCATGAATTCAGGCTCGATGACAAGGAGATGGTTGACGAAGGCATTTCGCAGGTAAACAAACTTTGGCTAAGAAAAATTATTATTGGATTATTTGCAGTTTAAGGGTTTGTGTCTGTGAGGATGTGTAGTATTACAGGTTTTGTTGAATATGTATGCCATCACAGTAGAATTTTCTCTTTTTGTGTTAACCTAAGCTAATTTATAACAGTAGGTATATTTTGCATGTGCTTAAATTGTATGAAATGGAATGACAACCTTTTTGTTGTATTGTTAATTTGTTACTATTTGCATTTGACTAATCTGGCATCCCTTAGTCCTTTCTGCATTTGATTTTGGGACGACAATGGATAGGGTTTGAGTAAGGTACTGATAGGGCTTGAGTTAGGTACTGATAGGGATTGGGTAAGGTACTATAGTACCCGTAGTCATTATTGCAATTAGAAAAAGTATCCATGCCCGTCTATGTACTTGTATGAGTAGCAACTTTAATCTTCATCGATACCTTGTTCTGAAAGTTCTAAAAGGATACATCGACTTTCAAATTTGTTGAACAATTCCCTTTTAACCATTGAAACAGCTAATCTACAAGGATACAGTGCCTTCTATGGAATTCAAACTCAATCATGAGAAACAATTTTCTCAAGCTCCCAAAATCATAAAGGTATAAGAATGCACAACAGGAAAATGTATTCTACTGAAGAAGATATTTGGCTTTTCAATAATATTGAATGCATCAATTTTTTTCTTTATGACTTGGGTCATGGACTCTCTTCAATTCTACATTCCAGAACAATTTTATTATAAAGATGATGGTATAAATAGAACATATCAACTTTTTCCTAGTTGACCCCCTTGTAATCCAAATAATTTCACCCTAGTCAATCACATAAACAATTTTTGTTTTTTAATACAAGATAAACAAATCATGTACACAGTCATTGATTTTAGACACTTAAAGATTATGAGAATCCATTTATTTCACTTGAAATTTACCACAGATAAGATAAAGAATCACCAAACAACAAAGGCTACCAATAAGTTCTCTACAAATTGGAACAAATGATGAGTAGGACAACAAATGATTGCTTGAAAGTTCCCTAATTGTGGAGCAGACTTGTCTTTCCCTCGCATCAAACATGGAGCCTTGAATGCAAGAGAGGCTCCAGCAGACTACGAAATTATACCCTCACTGGAACAAACACATTGATTTGTGGTTAAGAAAAAAAGTAAAACTAAATGTAACTAGGAAAGGGAAGTGCAATTCAGTGGAACAGATGGAGTGGGTAATATAGTACTTGTAACTGCACCTATCTGCATTAAAATTTGTGATAACTACATACCCGTTCCGGACCATCCCAGTATTTTACCCTATCCATTTGTGGGTATTTTAAGGGTTGTGTACACTTTGCCATCTATAGTTTGATTTGTTGACTTTGCGTTTACTTCTTTGCGGTTCTTCTAGTGAATTCTTCTTGTGGATTTATTTAACTGTTCTACTGGTTTGTTATATGTATTGCAGGACTCCTATGTAATTTGTAGGATATTCCAAAAAGAAGGTCCTGGTCCTAGGAATGGTGCACAATATGGTAAACCATATGATGAGAAAGAGTGGGATACAGATGAGGAAATTGACTCTGTGGAATCTGACCGTGTTGCTTCTGTGTCTACACCTGTTCCCATACAATCCAGTGAAATTCATATTTCTATTGCAAAAGACATCCATCCCTCTACAAGTGGATGTGCTGGATTGACCTCTGTATCATGTGTATCAGAATTGATGCCTTCTTGCACAGAACATCATGCGATTCCTAACAACAATCAAGTTGTCTCTGTATCATGTGTATCAGAATTGATGCCCTCTTGCTCAGCAATACCTTCTTCTCCTAACGATGCGTTGGGTTCTGTATCACATCTATCAAAATTGGCACCCTCTTGTTCAGCAGTTCCTTTTGCTCCAAACGATGATGTTGACTCTGTATCATGTGTATCAAAATTGATGCCCTCTAGCTCAGCAGTTTCTTTTGGTTCAAACAATGAAGTTGACTCTATATCGTGTGTTTCAAAATTGATGCTCTCTTGCTTGCCACTTGCTTTGGCTCCAAACAATGTAGTTGAGGCATCATCATCTGTACCAGAATTGATGCCCTCTTGCACGACACTTCCTTCAGCTTCATGTCCAAACCATCAAGATGATGATAACGTTTTATCTTCGCTAGATTATTTGAAAGAAGATGATGGCACAATGGCTGTGAATGCAAACAATGGAATTGAGGTGAGCAATCTATTTTGTTATTTGTATTGGTGGATTTGCTTAGGAATCTTGGCATGATTGTTTCTCTTTTTATGGATGGTGTCAGATTCACCCAAGACATGATTGTTACTTTAACTTTTACGTTTTGCAGTTAGCTACTCCGAAATAACATTGTTCTTGGTAGATATCTAGGTGTCAGATATAACCATGTTCTTAGCAGATATCTTTTGAAATTACTGGGTTTATGACATCCTGCTGTAGGTTCACTTACGCTTGTTGCCTGTTTCATTCTATTTTTGCCGACTTTGTGCTACTTGTTTGAGGACTTGGTGGTTTTTTTTGAAAAGAAATAAGCTAAGTATTGCAATCTTTCCTGGTATTTCGTTCAGGGATGTGAGGATTTAGTTTTTATTACGTTTTAATCAAGTAGTTGGCAATTTTTTTAGCTCATTCTTGTAAGCTTTCTGTGAGGCACACAAAAAATGTTTGACTGACCTTAGAAAACTGTAAGAGACTCTTATTGGATAGTTGATGCTACTAATCATGATGTTGGAGTATATAACTTAAAATGATATTTCTATTTCATAAATTTATTTTAAGACTTTTTCGCTAGATTTTGTAATTTTAATCTTATAATATGTACAATCTTGCCTTATCTTCTAATTATGCTAATTTGTGATTATGGGATGACAGAAGGTTGATCCTGATCAGGCGAGCAATGCTGAATGCGCACCATGTTTGGATCTAAATGTGATTTTTGAGAACTTAGGAGACCTTGACAGCTGGGTTGGATTGGGTGAAGGAAGTTTATCCTCTGGCCAGAAAAATGGACTTTCTACAAGCGATATGTTTTATACAGGTGTTGATGATATCTTCAGGTCTTGGGAATCCCAGGACTTTTTGGAGTTGATGGACCTAGCGGGGCCACAGCCCTGGCAGAATAAGCATGGAAGTTCTGGCGAAGATAACAAGTGAAGGTTAGAAAATTGATATAAATATAGCCACAAATAACTAATGTGGACTAGAAAAAGCTACGATCCTCTTGTTGTTCATTAAAAACTACCATGACCAGTTATGCCTATTTAAACATTAGTTTCTGGAATTACTTATCATAATTTGTACTGATAGGAATGTTGATTAAAATCTAGTGGTGTTCGGTCAGTTGTTATATTTGATATTTGATATTTGATTAAAATCTAATTATGCTGCAATTCGTTCCAAAATCTGCATTCATTGCATGTTTTGCCTTGAAGATTAAATAATCTAAATTGTAATATGTAAATGCTAATACCTTGGGAAATTTTAGTGCAGAGCAAACTTTTTGGGGTGATTTGATGGTCTTTGAAAATATAAAACTGACATTCATACCCGAATATGTTTTCATGAGTTTCCTTTTGTTCTGACATTATAATTGCCTAAGCCCAATTTGAACAACGACTATGCAAAGGCAACATGGATCTTTCTCCCTGCATCCCCTTTCTTCTTCCCGCACCCTATAAAACCTGATATTCCCAAATTATCCCCCATTAAATTTATATTAAAAACCCTAAATCATATATATCCCTTACCTAATTCCTTCCCCTTCTTCCATGCTATGCGTATATCCCTACAACTCCTTCCATCTTCAACTTTGGCCGTGGAGTGTGAATTTCGTTGGTGAGAAGACCATTATGAAGGTTTGGATTGATTGCATCTTTTATCTTTGGTTGGTGGCCGTGGAGGTACTGTGCGAGGCTGAGATTTGGGTTGTCTCTGGTGGTCATGGAGGTGTTGTGCGGGGCAGGGTTTGGAGAATCTGACGAGGGGTGTTGTCTCTGTGGTGGTCATGGAGGTGGGTGAATATATTTTGGATTCACCATTTCGAAATTTATTTAACATTCCGGTATGTATTTCTTTTAAAATATATTTCGGGATTTACGTGAAAATATTTCTGATTTGAAAAATATTTTCTGAAATGTATATTTTGAAATATAAATAATTTTAGAATGATAAACCTGGAATATATTTTTTAAATTTATTTTAGATTGAATATTTTAGAAAATACTTTTAGATTTGAAAATATTTTTTGAATATATATATATATATATATATATATATATATATATTCTGAAATGTAATTTTTTAAATACATTTTAGATTATTTAATTCAAAAAATATTTTTGGATTTGTAAATATATTTTATAATGTATTTTTTAAATATATTTCAAAATGTACACTAAATTTATTTAAAAAATAAGGATGAATAGGGTAATTCTTGGTTTTTTATTATAATTTTAGTGAAGAATGATTTGGAATTTATAGAGTTTGACAAGAATTACCCTGTTTGTGGGTATGCAGAAAGAAAAAAAGGAAGTACAGATACAACCAACTTGCAACAGGGACATGCGCGACCAGGGAGCCCAAGTATAGAGTCATGATAAAGCAACACGAGTCACGACTAATGGATTTTTATATAATTAAAATTTAGAAATGGCCTCAAACTAATTTAAGGACAAAAATGATAGACAATTTAAAATTAAGAGATTGACGTTGTATAAAGTATGATCTAAAACTATAAGTTAAATTAATAAAGTGAGAAACGTGACATTTTGTAATTATTAGTGAAAATAATAATGTGTGCAAGTGAAAAGAAAGCAGTGTTAAGTTGTATCTTAATCACGAATTTTGGAGTCATACCAATGTGATGGCTATGTATTCTGTTAACGAAGAATACAAAAAGGAATGATGTTTGGTTGACGAAACCCATTGATTAGTTTTTGCAACAAAAGAATACAGAATACGTCAACGCTAATTAATATCTCAGGTGTTATATTGCCGCAAAGCAAAGTTTCAGATCCTTGTTACGAAGACCAAGTTTCGACCAAAATTATATGCTTGTGTGATTCTTTTCGCTCCTTCTATAAAGTGAATGAATTCAGAAGCACTCCATTCTCTATAAATTGGACGGCATGGAGCCAGTGGAGCAATAAACAAGCAAACTTGTACTATTTAGGTATGAAATAATCTCCAAAGAGCTATGAAGCTTACCTACGTTATTCAGTGTACACAAACAGATCAATTGACAAATAGTGGCACGCACAGGCACAGTTTACCTTGACTCAATGGCATGAGTTTCAGAGCCTCTTAAGAATGACCTTCGCCACCAAATTTGAAATGCCTTGCTTAGATTTGGACACTCGGTGCCATGGCTTGAGAAGTGTCGAAACCATTCCATGAAGAGCATGTACTGTTGATTTAGAGGTAGAGTAAGAAGTGTCTGACCCATAGCCTCTTGCAAAACCTTTATATCAAGTCCTCTTCTGCATCTCTGAAGCCAACCAAAGTCCAATAACATCGGCCGGAACCATGCCTGAAAAAGCCCTGATCGTGCCTCCGACCGGCATTGCAATTTTCTAGTAGCCATGGCAATAAAGAGAATTGCTGACACACGACTTAGTTCATATCTAACCATTGGGGATGCACTATCATGCATTTTAACAAGTTGCTGCTGATCTGCCCATATGTTCACAAACTCCTCTGCTATTTGCCCATCAAGCATGATTTCCAACAACCAATTGATGTTATCAACCTGCCTTGAGATGCGTTCAATCAGTGGCTTATTCTTATCTTTCTTTGTTAACTTTTCAGGGGGGACGGTATCTGATGCCTCCTCAAAAAGGCTTAACAGTGAGTCCAAACATGTGTGCCCAACAGAATACAGATCCTCTTTGTTCAGATCAAGATGATTCTTCTCATACACTGAGCTTTTGCAAAGAAGACCCTTCACCAGTGATTTTAGTTCATTTCTTGCATTGGCATCCACACAAGTTGTGATAGACCACACAAGCTGTCGAGCTACATTTGGCTGGTAAGAGCAATCTGCTGAGTCGTGCAAGTAAAGCCTTCCTAGGATGTCCCTCGTTGTTGCTTCATCGAACTTAAATCTTGTGAATAGGCTTCTCAATTTTTCTTCTTCTTCTTCAGTCCAAGGCACAGCTTCCAGGTATTGCAAACACGACAAAACACCCTTGGTGAACATGATACCTGCTGAAACCTAGTAATGCAATCAAACAACTATGTAAGAGACTAAAGAAGCATCTATGTGCAGGCTCAAAACAAAAAGAGAACAGGAAAAAAGATTCTTCAATACCAAAATCACGTAAAAAGTTTATTTTGAAGCACATTGTCGTGTTAATACTTTCTTCCAGAAAATACAACATTCTGTTTGAATTTCATGCAGATTCATGGAACTTTTCCCAAGGGAACAACTCATTTCCTCAAACGAAGAACTTCCCATGGAAATATACAAACAAATGAAATGAACGCAGAACTAAGCAAGAGCCAGAAAATGATAAGACTTTGGGATAACTATTTAGATGACGCTTTTTGTGTTCTTCTCTGAGAAAAAGAGTCTTATGACATGAATTATTCAGATGAAAACTAGTTCCTGTTATATAAACAGCACCAAACAAGATCTAAAAAAATTCATCTAAGTTTTGTACTTGAAAAAAAAACTCTTGCACTATTACATCAAGTGCACTACAGTACATGAAATAAGAACAAAAGAGATTGATACCAGCAATCAAAGACCCAAATAACAAATAAGCACGAGAAGTCCTCCAAAGGAAAACAACACAGACCCAGAGTTTAATTTAATAAAAAAATGTTTTCTTTTATCTGTATATAGGAAAGTAAAGTGAAGTGTGAACCTCCAAAACGTCAATGCATCGAAAAACGCCGATGTTAAGAAGTCGTTTGGTGAGGCAATCGTCGTTTTCAAACATGAGCTCAATTGTTTCTCTAAACACGCCCAAGTTCTGAACTTCAGGAACCTCTATTCTACACATTTTGTTACTCCCACTCCAAGACGCAACCCCTTTCTTGTAATCCTCTATCAACCCCGCGAACACTTCGGAATTCGCGCACAGAACCCCGGAGTTCACCTCCAGAACCATGCACCCGCCGTTCTTCCCTCTCAAACTCATCCTCACATCCCTGTCGCCGGCCACCGGGGCCGGAGATCGTGGAAGCGGCGGTTCCGGGGAGGGGGAGGGAGCGGAGGTAGCGGCGACGGGATCGGAGTCAATGGGGGAGACTCTTCCCGGGGAGAGGATACGGCGAGGGTCGATCCGAGCGGGGATGCGGGATTTGGGGGAGGTCGGGAGGGAGAACGTGGGTTTGGAGTTGGGTTCGGGCTTGCGAGGGGGAAGAGGTTTGGAGGCGGTGAGGTTGTCGGGGCTGGCGGGAGGGACTGCGAAGGAGCAACACCACGTGCGGCGGCGGTGGCGGCGGCGATGGTGGGAAGGGTCCATGCTGTGTTGGGTGCGTGAGTTTCAGAAGAACTGCATCGGGGTGTGTGTGAGAGACGATGATGGTTTTTTTTCTTTAACGGCACAGAGAGAGTGTGGTGTTGCTTTTTTAGCCCTGTTTCTTGAAATTGGAGCCTGTTTTGTTTTGTTTGTTATCTTGAGAGTTGGGTCGGAAAAGCTTAGTGGAGTGCTTAATAATGGCTTCTTCTTCCGATTGCATTTGGTTTTGATGGATCAATTGCTAAACATTGTTTTCTGTTAATTCCTGCCCCCCACATCTCCACTTTATTACTATGCAATTTCCAATCCTTTTAATTTTTATTTTTTTTTATAAATGGATATCTTACTTCTTCCCTCCTATCCAAATCTTTCTAATTTTAATTTAACTTTTATATTATAAAATATTAAGTGTTATGAAAGATATAAAAAATATATTAATTATTATTTTATTTTGTTAATATATTTTTAATATATATATATATATATATATATATATATATATATATATATATTATATAATTATTGATTCAAAATTATTTTTCTTTCGGCATGCAAAATTTATATAAAATGCAGACTCAAATAAATACAGACTAAGTGAATGTTTAAGACTAGCGAAGGTTTATTGTAGTAGTCTAATATCTTTAACTATTTCATTTATATTTAAATCTTCCTAATCTTAACTTTTATTTCTAACATTCTTGTGGTGTATTTAAATTATTTAGTGATGGAATAGAACCGTGATAGAAACATGTATGTTCAATGTTGATATTTAAATTTGGCGACTCATATAAAAATATTGACGTCATTTGTGAGAATAAAAGAAAAATTAAGAAAATAAAACATATTTTATACTTTTGACAAAATAAATTCTACGAAACACAACTATAAAATATTTTTAATGTACTTTAAAACGTCAAAATCAATATTTAATTGTATATTTGGAAGATTCAAACACATAGAAAACACAAAATTCATTCAGTAAAATATCAAATTCGATCGATAAACACACATGTTAATATATAAGGATGGTCTTCAACCATGTACCTTTATTTCAAGAATAAGAACCCATTTAAGTGTGAAATAGAAATACAAAGTAATATACACTATAAATAACTGTGAAGACGCAGACAAAATTTGAATAAGAAGAATGAAAAGTATTAAATGACGAAGTCCACAAATATCTTGGAACTAGAAAATTAGTATTATAGAGTATATTGGGTTGCAGAAGTAGAATATATGAACCTTTTTACTTTGCTTATTGATCAGGCAAGGAATACTCTCTTCATGTTTGCTTTTTCTTTCAATGGCTTTTTATTGTCTTAATCTAAACACCATTTGGGGATGGAGCATTGGATTAAATAAGGAGGGAAATGAAAACACTAATTATTTGTTGACAATATAATATAATTTAATTAATAGTTATTTATATTTTTAACCAGATATATCTTATATTTACTGTCATGGTATTATATATGGTCAGTTGGATATCATAAAAATAAAAAGAGTAATCATTTAGAAAGAAATATTTATACAAATTAAAAAAGAACATAATTAAATTATTTTAATAAAAATAAAAAGAATAATCATTTAGAAAGAAATTGAGAGAAAAGAAGGATCAAAATCCATAAATAAAAATACGGTGAATAATAGGAAAGCTACATATATAACTGTGTACTGTCCAGAAGGCAATAAATGAATTATTTAAAGCGTAGGGAGAGTGAAGTAATGTTGGTGTTAAGTCGTGTCATGAAATTCTCTTTCAACAACCAAACCCAACCCTACACTTGTTTCTTGTGGGTCTCATTATCATTTTCTTCCCTTCTTTTCCGCAAAACAATTCTGGAATCAAATTGTATCAATAATTCTAACTCAACGGACTTTTGGGATGTGATGTCCCCAACAGACAACCTAGAAGAAACCAACAAGTTACAGATTACAAGAAACGGAGCTAGTGTGTTCCTAAAAAAGTGAAAAACTTGTATTTTTTATGTTTCTTTTTTTTTTCTTTCAATTGGGAGCCTCGAATCTCGTCATTTTTCCGTGACCATCTAAGATTCCAAGCCTATACTAGTTAGCTGCTGTAGGATGCCATCAATGAACGTCCAAATCTTCCTCCCACGCTGTGATTCTCTTTTCTCTTTTTTCTTCTACCAAACCAAAATTCAAGGTTTCATCTTCTCCATTCTAGTTACTAGAAAGAAATAATTTTGTTGAAATTTTTAAAGAATATAGATTGGATTGACCGTTTTTATAAAATATGTTTTTTTGTCTTTAAATTATTATAAAATATTATATTTTATTCTTAAATTAAATTATAAAATATTTTGTTATCATGTTTCTTACAAAACATTATTTCTAAAAAAACGAATTGATATTATAGTTCACAGTAAAAAATATATTTAATGCATTCAATGTTTATGTATATATTTTTTAACTTTCTCATTTATATTTGATATGAAAATTTTATTTCATACTTAACTTTCAAATAAATTTATATAAAATTAATCGGTAAATTTAGACCAAATAGTGGAAAGATAAAAGTTACAAATACTCCCAACTTTTTCACTTAGTGTAAAACAAAATAAAAAAATTCGTTTAATGTTTATTTTAAATTATTAAAAAACAATTAAATTTCTTCCACTAGTGCCTGATTAAGCACTTGTTATTAACCCTTTAATTTATGTCGGATACATCATTAACCCGTATGATAAATAATTAAATATTATGATACATTTATTGTACATAGTTGTAACAATCTAATTATAGTATTTTACCAAATAATGATAATAGAGAAATTACATAATTATATAATGGGACATGAGCATAAATAAATCTATAAGTTTTGACGTAAAATCATCCAATTGCAATTAAAATCTCAATAGTATTTCAAAAAGAAACTAGTTCATATACTTATATTAAAATATATCTTCTACCTATACAAAATATAAGAAATGATCTTAGTTGCTCTTCTAAATCAGTCTCACAGTTACTGTTCTACCACATCTACATTATCATATACTCATGCAGATTACCACGATCATAGTAGGCAAACATCAATACCATAAAAGAAAAAATATACAGAAGGTAAGCTAGAGATGATTTAAAACTTATAAGTTTAAATAAAAGAGAACAATACTATAAAGCTTGTAACTTAGTGTTCTTGTGGAAACAATAATAAAATATCAGGGAGCACAAATCATATCTTACCCCAATCATATCTTAGGGTATTACCTGCGGAAGGGACTCCGACGATCAAGTCAACAAAGGCTCTCAAAAGTCAAATAATAGATTAGTGAATTAATGAAAGCGTACCTTTCATTGTTTGGGTCCACATGTATTTATAGAGCTATTAACTATGTTTATTGGGCTAGACCCTTCTTTATTGCGTTGGGCCAATGTTCAGGCTTTGAATGGGCTTGGATCAGGTCCAAGTTCCAAGTTTGTGATCTGATACCAAAAGCCCAACTGTTATTTCCTAACTTTGGAATGGGTGGATTTTACTCATGCGTTATTCTTGAAGTAGGCGGTGTTAGCCATTATGTATGTGTCATCATTTTGCGTAGTTAACCAATTGTTCCTTTTTATGCTAGGACTATACGTTGGCGGTTTGGACCAGGTAGTTAGCCATACTGGTCCTAACCACTTGGGTATAGTACAATAGTACCCAGCCTTTGGCAGGATAGGTCATGTCGAAGGTTATAAGTTGGTGGTTCAGACCAGGTAGTTAGCCATACTGGTCCTAACTGCCTAGGTATAGTACACTTAGTTATTTGCAAACAATCTCATCAATATTTAAGTTGTCAAATCTTCACAAATCATTCAACAAAAAAAATCATTACTGATAAGACCTCCGGAGGACTTATGTATTGACTAACACCCTAATATTTTGCGTCTACATTACTTAGTTAGTCTTGCTTCACAAGAGTTATAACTATAATATGTTCGAACTTATACCGATCCATAGAGTATGACAAGTGAATTCTATGCCTATCAAGCTCGACTTTCTAGACAAGAACCTCCCTCAACTCTCACCTTTAACCTTTTTCCTCTATTTGATTTTAAGGATTAGTAGAGTTGGGATAATCTTATTCCAGTCCCTATTATACATCCCAAACAAACAAAACATGATAATATCCCCTCCCTTGGGAATAACTAACTTTACAATCCACTAATACAATCATATATCGTTCATATAAACTCACTAATAATAGATTAAACACAATTTTCAATGAGTAATACATATAGAAAACTTCAACCCATTCAACACACACACACACACACACACACACACACATATATATATATATATATATATATATATATATATATATATATATATACATACAAAACAATCACACAAAAAAAATTCTCAAATTCCACAAAAACATTCATAGTTGACTTCATCAAAATTGTAAATTTAAAAGCTAGAGACAAAACCAAGTAGACAAGAAACAAATCCAATTATTCAAATAGATGAACTATACTAACTAAAAACTAACTTGATTTACCTCTATTAGAGCTCTCAAAACAATCTCGACCCTTACGTTCATCTTACAACTCTAAAAACACAGATTTTTGGTTTAGTGACCCAAACATACCTTTGAAATCATAGAATATCAAATAATTCCAGAGAGTTTGTTATAACCACATGCAACACCCCTAGGGTCAAATGCATGTCAAACAAAGATTGACTAAAGAAATAGAGTAGAATTTGGATTTACTTTATAGTTGAAATTGATTGGTAAGAATGATTGCCCTTGCTGCTAGAATCACATAGACGTGTTTGGATCTTCAAGAAGATGAGAAACCAAGTCAAAATTTTAGAGAGAAGTAAGATGTTTCCTAGAGGCATAATCTAGAGAGAGATAATGTAAGATCCGAGGAATTTAATTAATTAAATAATTAATTAATTAATAAATGCGGGTAATGGGAACCTTTATAGCAATTAATGCTAGCTTGTATAATGTGGAAAAGTACTAGCTCAAGTGGTTGAGAGTACTTGGTTATGTTGAGATAACTTGGGTTTGAGTCATATGAATGCCAATTATGTGTTATTTTAAATTGTTTATTATTTTGGTAATATGCTTGGTTATGAGGAGTATATTATAACCTTAGACTTATAAAAATTATTACGAAACATGAATTGGTTGAATGATTGTGCATTTACTTGACAATTGTGTGATAGTGTGTTTGAACCTTGGCTAGAGCAAAATCTTAATAATTATTATTATTTTTGCCTTGGAAAACGAATTTCAAAGAGGAAGAGCTCGAGGTAAGTGCTATAAACCTAGACACAAACAAAGGGAGTAATTAGATTTAAAGTGACTTTAAGGGCGAGATTAATTAGGTGATTTTTTTAATCAATTTAGTTTTAATTATAATTAAAATTAGTTTAGGGTTAGAAGGGGGAAAGCATTAGAATTGTTGTGGCTGCTAACTAAGGAAATTCAGAACAATACAAAGTGAGTTTGGGAGAGGGTGGACGATTGGGAGTAGGCCTCAAGAGTGGATATCAAAGTTGGAGACAAGAAGAACGTGGGTGAGATATTTAGCAGGATTTCCAGGTTAGAGGAGTTCCAACTATTCTTTTATTTATTCAGTGTAATCACATGATATAATGATGTATGAAAGCTGTCTCTTAAACCAAATTCTGCTTAAAATAGTTGGGTTTCTGGAAATTTCTAGAAATCGCCTAGCAATGTTGAAGACCCACCAAGAGACTCATGCTTCAGAAAGCAATTTTCTAGGTTTCCCTATGAACTACTTAGTGGCTGTGTTTGGTCCGCCAGGCGACGTGAACTGGTTTGCCTTGGTTTTCTGTTTTTCTTGCGATTTCAGTAATGTGAGATGCTTGGACTGAATATATATATATATATATATATAGTATGAATGTCAATGTGATTAAAGGCCTGAAATTGTCATATGTGATAAAATTGTATGATCATGTTCATATTTGGGAAATTAGGGTTTATGATGGGTATTGGGGTTGAGAAAAATGCTTGTTGGATATGATTGGTATGCGATGCGTGAAAATGTCCTTAAATTGAACAAGCATGAACCTTATATGATGTTCGCATATTAAAATTATGTCAAGATGAATGTTGGAACTGTGATGGGGGGATTTAGGGTCACGATAGGTACATGAAAATCTGGGCAGAACCCAAAATTTGTTTGCATCGCCTGGCGATGTTAGGAACAAGGCAATAAAGGAAAGAATAAAGGAGAGAAAAATAGACACAGAGAATTTAACGTGGTTCGGCTACAATGTGTATGCCTACGTCCACGACTACACTAGGAAGTATTTGTATTTTGGT
>Ga0214543_1006847_pt1 | contig 20021 bp, 10 predicted proteins | sample CNSS2metaG_FD_160094 | JGI IMG/M metagenome (GOLD analysis project Ga0214543, IMG submission 160094) | Root nodule microbial communities from cowpea collected in UCLA plant growth center, Los Angeles, California, USA - CNSS2 | ecosystem: Host-associated > Plants > Roots > Nodule | place: USA...
TTTTTTTCCGTTAACAACTAATCTTCCAATTTTTTTTTCTCTGTGGGAACGAGTGCCAAAGATCGCCTTTGATATACACGTGTCATTTTCTCGGTCCACCAATATTCAATCCTAATTTTTCCATTTTTCTTTCTTGATCCTCCTCTTTATTTATTGCAATGAGAAAACCAACAAAACCCAAAGAAAAAAGAAACGAAAAATCAAGAACTCCAACAAGGAAGAAGTAGAGCAAAATGAAGAGTGCGATTTGCGGGAGAATTCTCTCTCCCAACCATGTCTTCAAACCAGGTTCATCTTCTTTCTTCTCTCTGATTTCGATTTCCTTGGCACTTCGACCCTGTGGTTTCTTCAACTTTCTGATGTGTATTGTTTTCTTTCTTTCCAAAATATTTTGAGTGTTCTTGAGTTTCTGTTGCTCAAGGGAATTGGGGTTTGGTTATTATTTTGTGGGATTTTCATTTTCTTCTTTTCCTTACAAAAGAAACATCTTTTTGCTTGTTGAATATGTTCGCTAGTGTGAATGTTTTAGTAATTGGAAGTAGTTCTGAAGCTGGAATTCTTTGATAAAGGGATAGAGTTCAATCTTTGGGAATTGGGTTTAGCATAGCGTGATTGATTTTCATACCTGTTCTTCCCTTGCTAGAATTACGATTGTGCTTACTTTATCCAAGACTCTTGGTTAAACAGAGTAAAAACTTCTGTGCAAGATTGGTTTTGACTTCCCCTGATGCACTGAACGTGACCCGTGTGATTGTCTTAACAGTTGCACCTGCTAGAGTGGAAATTATCATTGCTTCTCTTTATTGTACTGAGGGAACTAAAATGTAGTCCCAGATGAGTGTGTTCCTATGTAGTCTAAAAAATTAGGAATATCTATGAAAAGAAAATTGATGTGTAATCATCAAGTTGATGTTATTCTCATAAGTGCGAGTGCCTTAGGTTGAGGTTTCACTTAGATAAACTCTTCCAAGCAAAAGAGTAATGTTATTGTTATGGTTCACGTAAATTGATTGACATTGGGGTTTCGTAATTTTCTTTTTTGGGTATGATGTTTTTATCCTTACATTTGCAATGATGAAGTAATGGACAGTAATGGCGTTTTTTTGTGATAGATCTTGTGGATGATTGTTCAATCTTTATGTTTAATATTTTACTGTTGCGTGCTTCTTTTTTATAGAACAGAGGAATGACTATAACACCCTTAGGTGGTTTGTTCACCTTTATAAAGCTCAATTATTCAGCCAGGTTATGATTATATGAAGGATTAGTGACAATGTTATCCAGTAGGACTAAAGATTTGTAACCTTGTGTTTTTGTCAATCGCAACTTGGAAGAAGAACATATCATTAGAAGATAGTAAACATCATTACTTAAATTTGAGTCTTGGACATGTGAGTTCAAAGAGAAAGTGACATTGATCAAATAGTGGATTAGGTAGGGATTGAATTCTTTGAAAATTATGTAATGTTATTGAACTAGCCCTGCTTATTCAACACTGGTGTTATCATGTTTGGTTTCAATTTTCTCCCTCCCATCTAATATGTATTGATCATTGTCTAAGGGAAAAATAAAAACACCCTCACTAAATATTAGTAGTAGTCACCATGAACTACTTTTAGTGACTAACATCATTTTGTTTGTTAGTTTAACAAATTTTGTTTATCATGCAATAATCATGTTTTACTTACATAATTCATTCATGTTGATTTTCACATATTTTTAGGTGTGAAGTATAAAATAGTTCCTGAAACATTGGTCTTTTTATAAATTCCTATCTCATGATATGTTTTTAGTGATAAGTTGATTAATAGGAATTGTTAAATCTGCCTACAAGCTTTGTAAGATTTTGGTGTAATGTTGAACTCAGACGTTCAATTGTCCACCATGCTGACTACCGTTCTTGCCAATCAAATACTTTCAGCTCATATGCAGTTAACATATAAATTCTTAGATCCGGATGAAATTTTTCTTTGGTACATTTTGCAAAATTGGAGAGAATAGTTGAAAGATTTCAAAGTTCATGGGTGTATGCCTTCACTTTTTCTCAGAGTCTTTGTTTTCATTTCTTTTTCTAAGTTCAATGCTTATGTGTACTGTGTTTCCCTCTCCATGTGTATGGAAGATCATGTACATTTTCTTATCTAAACATATTTTGATATTTTGTGATGCCTTCAGAATCTATGCCTGATAAATTATTTAAGTCTGGACAGCTTTTTGTTTTCTTTCTAAACCATACTATATCTCATTTGTTTCGCTATCTACTTTGTGATTGAAATTTTTAGCATCCATGAAACAATGTTGTATCTTATTTATATGGTTAAGTGCTTCAACTGTACATATTGAAGATTTGCATTACAGGGGAGGCACCTTCGTTTTGTAAAGGACCATACTCCAATATTTGTGTACCCGTGGCCGTATTGGTAACAGGAGCTGGTAAAGGAGCAGGGTTGCTTGAAAAGCCAGTTATTGAGAAAGTCACCCCTGGCCGTGAGTCTGAATTTGATTTGAAGTAAGCAGAAGTTTTGTATACTTCAAATTAAGATTTTATAGTTGGACAAATTTTGTTTAGCAACTTAGTTTTTCTGCATCTGCTAATAAGGAAATTTTCATTTCAATGAGTGAAAATATAAATCATTTTATATTTGAAGTGATTTTATCAATAAACAATGGGAAAGTGGAGGTATTTAGTAGTAGCGGATTCATTTTTCAAAGGTGTTATGTTGTCATTTTCATTAAAAGCCAGCCTAAAACAGGTGAAAGATCTTGTGTAAGAACAATGGTAATAGATTTGCAGATTTGCATCAAATTAGTATTTCTCATTTTGAAATATGAAATATGTTTATGCCTTAACCTGCTCCCTAACAAAAAGGAACTTAGCAACCCATTATAGTGCCCTAGATGCTGAGTTGTTCATTCATGCTTTTTGCTGAATTTTCTGTGATATCATGTATGGACATGTAACTATCTCATTCCTTGCAGAATAAAATGTAAGAACATATTTGATTCTGGTTTTTCTAAGATGTGCAGGAAATCACGGAAAACAGCACCACCATATCGTGTAATATTGCACAATGACAACTTTAATAAACGGGAATATGTTGTTCAAGTACTGATGAAGGTCATCCCTGGAATGACCCTTGATAATGCAGTTAACATCATGCAAGAAGCGCACTACAATGGATTGTCAGTAGTGATTATCTGTGCACAATCTGATGCTGAAGATCATTGCATGCAGCTGAGAGGCAATGGGTTGCTCAGTTCCATTGAACCTGCAGATGGTGGCTGCTGATGAACAGTTTCACTTTAAATTTCCCTGAGTTTGATGCTATTGAAAGGTTAGATGGAACTATTAGCAGATGTACATAAGTTCCCATGTTGAAGGCTTAGAGAAACCAGAAAAAAAAAAAAAAAAAAAAAAAGACATCTTTTGTAAAACATGGCCTCATGATTAAATGACCGAACCTATGATTAAGACATGTGATAGTTGTGATTTTGAATAAAGATTTGCACAACATATGAAAACTAATAGCTGATGAATGATTGGTGTATATCTGGAAAACATAGATTTAGATCCTCTAATGTTAGCTTTTTGTTTAACACAACCTTGTCATGTTACTTGCTCTAATAATAAGATCTAAATATGTTGTTTAGAGGAATCAATAAAATAATTCAAAAACCTTGGTGTCTTTTACAATCATGGGTTTTAAAGTGATACTGTAGTATATCCCTTGATGTAGGACTATACTATTTTTGCGAAGTTACTTATTTGACTATGATTGATAATCATGCTACAAGTTGTGCTCATAATTTTAATGATTCAAACATAACCTCAATTAATATCCTTCAGGCCCTGTCAGAAAATTAAATTGTTCTATTCTCTTAAGAAAGAAACTATCATTTCTTCTCTAGTGGACAGTAATGTATGTAAGGTCTGTTGCTAGTTAATGTTTATCAAACATGTTTTTCTAATTAAAAATTAAGCTTTTCTTGCTCAACACGAATGAAGTGGTAATAGTCTGCTAAGAGTTGAAATTTAAAGTTTAAATTACTTTTTCAGTTCCTTTATTTATGGTTGGATTAGTATTTTTCTTCCTTTGCTTATTTATGAACTTCAATTTAGTTAATTTATTTTTATATGGTTCAGTTTGATTCATTTCTTTTCTGTAATTAAGCTACTCTTATAATTTCAGACCATTTAAAAATATAGATAAAGTTGAAATTCATGAATAATTTTTATATATTACAACCTTTTTTAAAAATATAAAAAATTTAAATTTTCACCAGCGGTGTTCAATTTAGCGGTTTTCATTAATATTTTTTTTTAAACAATATGAAATATATACTTTTTTATTTATAATATACTTATTAATACTAATAACAGTAAAAATATTATAAAATGAAAATGATTAACTAATTATATTAGTAAGTATACGAATAGTTATTATCCTTTAAGTATAATTATTTCATTAATATTAATTTAATACAATATACTCATTAATATGATGTAGCTATTTAGTATAACATCAAATAAATATTAATACAATTTTATTTACGTTTTTGAACAATTATCATGTAATTATATAATTTAATTAAAATATTTATATATATCTAAGAAGAAATATGCTCTCTAGGAAAGTTAAAGGCTGAATGTTGCTTCCAAAATAGATATTAAAAATGCTTTTGACACCCTTAATTAGAATTTTTGCTGAAGGTTTTGGAAAAAATTGATTTTCATAATATTTTCATTAATTGATTTGATTTTTAAATCTGCAATGCTTTGTTTCAAATGCAATGGCAATGTTGGTTATTTTTAGTGTAGTAGAGGTGTTAGACAGGGAATCCTTTATCTTCTGTGTTGTTTTATTTTCCTGAAGAAGTCTTGAGTAGTGATATTTCTTCTTTGGTTAATCATCACAAAATTCTACCAATTGCTAGTTCGAAAGGATGTACGTTTCCTTCTCATGTTTTGTATGCAAATGATTTATTTGTCTTTCGTAAAGCTGATAGAAAATCTTAATGCAATTTCTTAACTTATATGTCTCTATTCTGGTCGACTCCTCTTCTATGTTTATCACACCAATTAAATTTGTTTTACTTTGAGACGGAAGTTCAATTCCTTTTATTTATTTTGGTGTTCCCATTTTTTTTTCTCCTAGTGTCTATTTTTGCAATCGTTAGCAGATAAAGTGAAATCCAAATTAGTCTCTTGAAAAGAAAAAAGTTCTAAGTACAGTAGAAAGGATATGGTTGTTAATTTTGTTATTTCAGATTTTCTTTTATACGATTTTTTCAAGTTTACAAATCACCTATTAGCTTATTTAGAGAGATTGATAAATGGGTGAAGAATTTCATTTGGACTAGAGATATTGTATGTATGGACTAGTGACGGTAAATTAGTCCAAAGTTTGCTCTCCTAAAACTATGGTGGCAATCTGGGCGACCAAACCTTTTTAGTTCGTTCCACAATTGGCTCACAAAATGTCGGTCGAGTTAGTCTATTCTACTTTACAAATGTGGGCTCAATTTGCTAACTCACCCTGCATAAATCTTAGTCTACATCACAACCCGCTTTAGTCATGAAGTTGCACCTTCTTGCAGTTAAGGATGTCAACTGGGCGAGTAGGGTACCGATAGTGGCTCTCCCGTATGCTACCTGCTGGATAAATATTTGCTCCGTACCCATATCCATATTCGTGCGGTTATTCGTTATGCGGATACCTACATATTTTTTTAATATCCACGGATATCCACAGGTACCCGTAGGTATTTACAAAAAAAAACTTTAATATTTAACAATATATTTTAACAATAAATTGAAATAAAAATACAATGCATAACATTTATAAATTTCAACCAAAAGTGCAAATAACTCATTTAAATAGTGTTGAATGACAGTTTACAAAGAAATTGAGATGTTTTAAAACTAATTGATAAAAAATAACTCATTTAATTTTAATGTGTTAATGTTTTAATCATGTTTTTTTTTAATTTTTTTAATTTAAATTAAAATATAGCAGGTACGGATATCCACGGGTACAAATACTATGATCCCTGTACCCGCCCCGTTAATATGCGGGTATAAAAAAATATCTGTACCCGTTACCTATGGGTATCCATTTACAATATTCATTTCCTACTCGTTGTGAGTTTTATCAGTTAATATCCGTGGGTACAGATTTTTTTGACATCCCTACTAGAGTGCGCCATAATAATAGAGCATGCACCAGTGGAAACACAAGATCATGCAACTTAATTTTTTTCTTGCATGAGTTATCCAAACTTATATGAACTCAAAATCCTTATTTTCATTTGGATGATATTCAAAATAATTAGAGATTTATGATCTAGTTGGAATTTAGCTAAGAATGTGATGTGAAAATGATTTTGACACCAATCATAGTCAAAACAAAAGACAATTATTGTTAATTAATGAACTAGTTAATTAAATTGTAAGTGACATATAAGAATTAGACAAATTTAAAAAATAAAAAAGAATACCTTCCAGTAGGGCACTCACCATTTTAGTGACGAAAGTGATTTTGATAACAACAATCATCTAAACAAATGGCCACCACACTCCCTAAACAAAGGAAGAGAACTCCACACAAGCAGAAGTGGCACCACCAACAGATTGGAAAAACAACATAATAGTGAAATTTACAGTGCCAACAAACGGGAAATACACCTCCCTAAAGCGAAACTACATTGCCGATAAACCACAATGCAATGACACGAGTGAGAACAAACCAAAAATATCACAAGATCCCTATCGTCGCCAGTTAGGATGGAACACGAAAATCCTTGTCGTTGCAAGTGAGGATGGAACAAACACTCACATGAGAGTAGTTGTTGCTCACAAGAGAATAGTTATTGCACACACTCAAATATCAGTTTAGGGATTGCATTTATATCTAACAAAATAAAGAGCATGTGGGCTGCGGACTGACCCACCCCAACTCGTGTTGCGGGTAATGCTGGCCGAATCTTTGTGGGCTACCGGGTTTAAATACTCAGCCAGCTCGAATTTGTAGTGTGGGTTAGTGGGCTAGCCTGTGTTGCTCACACCGCTTAGCCACCATTACCTAAAGATGAGGGAGGATTACAATTATTAATTTAAAGGCTGGAAAATATAGTCTATCTCTTACGATTAGCTTGGGAGTTTTCTTATAGTAATAGGCCTTGGTCTTTGTCAATGCAATGTAGATTTCTAAAGCCAAAACATCAAATAATCTCTTACTTTCAACATTAATTTGTTTGGTATGAAAAATACTTCTTGAATTGTTCGAAATAGGGATAGGATAAATTTTTGGAATGAATTGTGGTGTTATTGGTATTCCATTTGGTGATAAGTTGTCTCTAGTTTCAAAATTTTCACAAGTTGCCTTTTTTTTACATGATAATGTCAAATTACAAAATATGCAAAATTTGATACTCACTCTTGAGGATGATAGTCCAAATTGGATGTTTAAATAAACTAGAATGTTAACCCTTAAAGTTGCTAGAAAGTTTTTTGTTGCATACCTTGTTGTTAAAGTCTAGGGAAAATTAATTTGGTCTATTCCATTACTCCAACAAAACATTAGTTTTATGGAAAGTCATGGTAGAATTGTTGTTGGTACTGAAATTCCATGAAGAGGTATCATTTTTTGCTCCATGTGTTCTTTATGCAGAGGAAATGAGGAATTTATTCAACACATTTTCTTTGAATGTACTACAACAGTTTACTTGTCGTCTTGGTGGAAGGGAATTTTCATTGAGTTCAGTTATATGTCTATTGATTCCATTTTATCATTGATTACATCACCTATGAGTCTTTTTGTTGAAAAATATTAGACTTGTAGCTGTGATTTACACAATTTAGGTGATTTGGAAGATGAAAAATTATGTTAGGTTCCAAGAAAATGTCAATATAGTTAGTTGTCCAAACCATTAAAGGAATATTTGGTTGATTGGTAATGCTTCCACAAAAATAACAAGCAATGATATTAGTAGTTTTCCAAGTTTTTAGGAATTCAAATTTCTTTTTATGCAAAACTAATGGGGGTAGTTTTGGCCATTGATCATGCTTGGTTTGTTGGATATTCACGGGTTTGGTTAGAGAGTGACTCTTCTTTGATATGCGAGACGTTTTCTTCGGTACAATTTGTTCCTTGGACTCTTACAGGTAGATGGAGGAAATGCATGAATTTATGTCATGATATGAAAATTAAGTGTGCTCATATTTTTAGATAAGAGAATCATTGTATGGATATATTGGTTGCAATTGGTTTTGAATATAAAATAACTTATAAAAGGTACTATTCTATGTCATCTAGAATTTCTCTTGATTATTTTTAATAGGCACCAATTAGCTACATTTAGAGTTGTTTAATTTTTCTTTGGAGGTTTTTCTTGTATTTTTTCTATATGGGTTTGGTTTGTCCCCCTATTTTTTATTTATTTTTATTAATAAATTTAAATAGGGGTGACAATGTGGGCTTGGGCCGACGACCAACCCTCGGGCTTGTAAAAAAAATGTGGATAGGGCGACATATTGAGCTTGTTGGCCCGAAAAAGCCTGACCCGCATAATTCGCAGCCTGCGCGGGCCAAAGGCAGGGCGGGATAAGTTGGTCCACGACCCGTAGAAAAAAACTTCCACTTGTGTATGTTGGTTAATTTCCTTATGTATTTCTGCATGGACATTTCAAATTCTTGTATGAGTGGAAAAGACAAGTATTATATGTTTATGAATGTACTAAAATTTGAATAATTCATCATGCATCTCAAAGTACAAATATGGATATGATGAAAATGTTAGATTATCAATTTATCCTTCAACTTCCTAAAGTCTTTGTTTAATTTTGTGAACTTGTTAAAATTTTCTAATTTGTTAAAGTTTTATCACAATAATTTAAAAAAGAAAAAACAGGTTGGTCTACGGGTCTGCACATATGCGGGGCAAGCTAAACTTTTATGCTTGCATTTTTAATGCGGGGTAGGCCAAGCCAACCCGCGTTGTCACCCCTAAATTAATGATGTAAGGAGTCATGTGTAACATGATTTGAAACAAGAAAAACTAACCATGTACATGAGTTCTACTTATTGTTTGAAAAAGATGAAAGACGAAGAAACTCTAATTGCTCTTGATTGACACCACGATCAACATAAATCGATGAGAAAAGAAACATCTACCATTATGAATTAAAAGGCAAAATGTATGGATAAAAATGTCTGATGAACAACTAAGATAGAATTCTCGTTTCAAGAAAATGATTCTAATTCCACAATGAGCAATTTTGAACACAAAAAGTCTACAAAAATATTTATATACTATGGACTTTATAGTCATGAGCCCAAATAGTAGTGAGGTTCATCCAACAAGCTTCTTACAACTAGAGTAGAAAATCTATAATTACTAGAAAAACAAAATTATATATAATGCCCAACATAAATAAATACGAAAAAAAAAACAATTATAAGGCTCGATAAAATCCCACAACAAGAAAATTACATAAAAATACAAAAAAAAATAAAATCATATTTTAGTTCCAAGTCTACTTCATATTAAGAATCTCTATATAAGTTCTAGTACTTAATACACCATTTCAAACTATTAATACTAAATTGAAAAATACATAAAACAATGTCAAAATAAATATTTTATTTGCAAGCACATAAAAAGGAAGAACATCCTAGGAAGCAACAGGTATACAGAAGAAATGTCCATTAACATTCATAAATTAAATGAAAAGCAAGAGGACAAATTAAAAATCTAATTGTTTATCTCTATTCTAGCAAAATTTGAAACAATGCCTAAGCTAGAAACATTTAATGATGCACGTTTTTCTATAATGATGGTGTACATCTATATTTATAAATATGGAAACATTTAACATCCACCCTATTATTTAAGAATAGTGGAGAGTGGGTATTGTAGAGTGAAATGGAAAAAAATAGGATTTCTTCCTCTAAGTGAGCCTCAATCCCAATTTCAAACTTCTTGTATTCACTCTAAGAGTGAGACTCACTATCTCAAATGGAACAATTTCCAATATTTTTTCTTCTTTTTTTTTCCTTTCTTCTCCAAATTGCTTTTACCATTGCTCCTTGATATGAAAGTTTTTCCTAGGCAATAAAACAAAAAGAGAAAAATTATTTTTTTTTCATTGAAAAGTTATAATCATTATTTAAATAAAAAGAGTTCAAAGTTTTGCGGTCCCTCTTGAAGGATATTTTTTTTTTCAATTATGCTTGTGGAGTTGTTACTAGAGACTCTTTCTATTTTGGATTTCTCTAACATTTTTCTTTATTCTTTGTCTTTTCTTTCTTTCCCCTTTTTCTTTATTTTTTTTCTTCTCTCTTTCTTTTTCTTTTCCTTTCTCATCTATTTTTCTATTTAACTTTTTCAGTTGTTTTGTTCTCTCCATCTTCTCTAGTTTTTGCAATTTCTTTTTTTTTTCCTATCTTTTTCAACTATTTACAATTATGTAGGTCTTGATCAATCACCGACATTTGGAGCATCTATAAAACTTGTTTTGATTTTTCTTTATGCTTGTGCTCCTTTCTACGATAATATATTTTGTTGTTCAACTTTATTATTCTTGAAACAATTGTTCTTCTAAAGTCAAACCAATGCCTAAATTGAAAGCTAGAAAAGCAAGAATTAATACAAAACAAAAGAAACAATTAGCACAAGTAATATAGAAAAATAAGATGGACCTTACAACTCACAATGTTTCCAATCAATTCACTTGTGTGTATCACTTTTGAAAGGTTATACACTTTTTTTCAAATTCCTATTTAGTTCTTAAAAAAAAAAAAATCTTCAATCAATCCATTTACATTCAAAATGAAAGATGTAATAAATCTAAGCTTAATTAAGAAGATAAACAAAAATGAAAACTATGAGACAAAAAACAATAGAATTTAGACAAACTAAAAAGCACAAAATCAAGAAATAAGTTAAACTAATAAGAGGAAAAATATAAAAAACTAGGAATGTGACAAAAAAAAATCACTTTAAAAGATTTGTTTAGATCGCTTTAAAATCACAATAACAATCTAAAAATAATTTATATTAAAATATAAAACAATGTAATCTAAACAATTAAGAAAATTCAATCTCCAACAAGTAAAATTTCCCCCACAATTCAACTAAATACTAAGTCTCAAAACTAAAGAGGAAAGAAAATAAGAACTAAAAAAAATCAATACTCAAATAAAAATAAGCTAAACAAATGACAAAATAACAAGAATAAAGAAACCTTGCACCAAAGATTATTATCTGAACCAAAATAACACTAGACCAAAACACCAACCAATAGTACTAAACCAACAAACCGACCACTTATACACTGCACTTCAATTCAATTAGAATTAGATGCAAATATACTTCATGTAACGTCCCATTTAAATAATAACATAATTAAATGAAACATCACACAATATAATATAAAGAGCAAAGTTACAGAGTATTAATGGCACATCACGATGTCATTAACAAGACAAAACAATAGTGATGAAGATGTGACCACCTCATCAAGTTCCAAGGAGGCCAACTCTAGGAGGATCACTAGGAGCATGACAAAAGGGAAGACATTATCCTCTCTATCTTTATTTTGCATTTCTTTAATTTCAATTTCTTGAAGTTGGTTGTGGTTGACTATTTTGAGTTGACTTGTTGACCTTGACTTAAGGGTGGACTTGTTGACCCAAGATTAGCTTAACCTTAAACCAACATGCTAATAAATTCCTTAATTTGCTATTTGTAGGAATAAGAAAGGAGGAGGACCACATGAGAGACACTTGGCGTCCTAAGGAAGAGAGATAAGGAACAAGACTTTCTAGAAGCATCTAGAAAGGGGAGGCCCACATGCCTTGGACAACAAGTCTTCTAGAATGTTCTAGAACCCTCCTTTGGGAGCCTTGGCCATGAAGACTTGCCACCTAGGAGGCTTGGACGAAATTTCACCCATGTGCACCCTATGTTGACCTACTTTCTAGAACATGCTAGGTTTCTTTTGGAACCTTCTACTTTGTTGTTTTTCTAAGGGGCCCCTAGACTTGTCTATTTAAGGAGACCTCTAACACTTGTACAAGGGTTGAACATTTTGGAGAAATTATACACTTTGTGTTTCAACCTTTTGTGAGAGCATTCCTCCTTAGGGAGTGGAGTTCTTTCAAGCCTTATCTTGCCTTGGCAAGTGGCGGCATACACCACTCATCTTCAAGGTTGCCATGGCTTCTTCTAGCCTAGCCTTGTAGTGGCGTGAATCCTCCATTCCTCCCCTTTCCCTTGCTTTTCATTTTATGTTTCTTTACTCTTCTTGGTTTATATTGTTTCTATTATATGTTTTTCCTTTTGGTTTCTTACTCTCCATCAATCCATTCTCCTCCTCTCTAGAACCTTGGAAAGGAACCTTAATATCTAGATAGCTTGCTATCTTAATGTCCAGTAGGGATTTCCTTGGTTTTCTTAATCAATCATCGCCATATTCATTAATCTTCTAAAAGGAATAAGATAATCCTACATCATTTGGTATCTAGAGCTTTGGTTGTCCTTGAATATGGTGTTTTCATGTTCTAACCTTGTGTTTTGTAGCTATCTTTGAATGGTCCACATAAAAATAGTGTTGGCAGCAACGTGTGCGTTTTTGAAAACAATATTGCCGCTAGCTCAGTGGTCCAAAAGTAATGTTCTTTATATCAAAAGAAAGATCTGTGAATCGAGTTTCAAACAAAAAAAGAGTGAACACATTTGGAGTTTTGTGGAGAGAGTTATGATCAAATGAGTGAGCAAAGGTCAGAGTTGTCGAGAATACAAAAAACAACGTTTTCAGGTTATGTTATGGCAATTTTGGCTTCGGTTTTGTGACTCTTTTTGCTCCTAAATATGGTTGGATAACATGTCTTTGGATGCTTAGTCATTCAACTTCAAATTTATGAGTTTAAATGCATCATAACTACATGTTTGTGTCTTTGTGTATGTCATGTTGAGTCTTTAAATGTGCCTAACTTTTCCTTGAGTCATATGTTATATGCTAGTTGAAGTTTTCTCTTGTTGTATTCAAAGTGCTTGAACTTTTGCATGAACCATATATCTTGCTTGGTGTATTCACCTTGAAATGGATTTTGACCTGAAAAGAAAGGACTGAGTGTTCAAGACACCACAATCTCTTGCCTTAAAACCTTTGGGAAACTAGTTTAAAGAAGAAAGAAAACAAAATTAATTTGAACATTTGGCGTCCTAAAGCCGAGACCAAACTTTATATTTGGTGAAGCATAGTGCAATTTTCTTTAAAGGGTTATGCTACTAGTTTCTTGATTTGAATGTGGGTGAAATTGGCTTATTAGTCCAAATTCGTTTTAAAGGTTATTGTCTTTCTTGGTATATGATTGAGTGAGAAATGATGATGCATAGTTCAAGTATTTTTCCAATAGTCTTTTCATGTGCTTTTCTTGCTTGTTTTGATTTAAAGTTTTGTCACCTTGATATCCTTTCCTTAGAGTTTAGCTTTCTTTGCTTTAAGTACTTTTATTGCTTGTCTTTAGGTTCTTTTTTTTTGTCTTAGTAGTTTTCTTCCTTTACTTTCCTTTGAGTGTAGTGGCTGAGCCACTTGAACTTGTCTTTAAAAGGTTTCCAAAAACTTTGAAAGTATTTCACTCCTTTTTGGTGGAATTTGAGTGCAACCTTGCCGTGTGGGGGTGGGAGTGTGACCAAAACACTTAGGTTGTTTATTTTGACCACACTTGGTCACGGGTTTCTTATCATTTGCTAACCAACTTCTTTACTTGTCTCGGATTTTTGGAGTTGTTTTGTAGGAAAGCATGGATTTGAGTCCGGTTTTGGAGGATGAAAGAGAGGGAGAAGGTTTGGCTTCTCTATACTCACCTCAAGCGGTGACTCCTGTGGCACATCAAGGGACCATCATTGATGTCATTATCCTCCTCCAACAAATGGAACTTAAAAGGCAAGAAGATAGGGAACAACAAAAGAAAGCCTTTCAAATGTACATGCAACAACAAATGCAACAAATACAACAAGTGTAACAACAAATTCAACAAGTGTAACAACATCAACAAATCCAACCAAGAGAGGAAAGAAGGGCAAGGAGGCGATCTCCTTTCGTGGACTCCTATGGAAGTGAGGAAAGAAGAAGAAGGCCCGGAGGGGGTGGAGAAAGAAGGCACCAAGTGCAACATCAAAGGCAACCTCCCCCCATCAAAATCCCAAAGTTCAAAGGAGAACATGACCCCAATGCTTACATGGAGTGGGAATAAAAAGTGGATCAAATTTTTAGCATTCATAGAGTTAGTGATCAAGAACAAGTAGACTTGGTAGTTTTAGAGTTTGAAGAGTATGCCATGACTTGGTGGCATCAAATTTGTATAGACAATTATAACCAAGAGCCACCCGCGACTTCTTGGATGGACATTAAAGTTAAAATGCGCGAACGTTTTATACCTTCCTATCATAGGAGAGAGACTATTTTGAAGCTCCAAAGGCTTCAACAAGGGTTTATATGTGTTGAAGAATATTTGAAATTGATGGAGTCCATGCTCTTAAAGGTAGGACTCCATGATGAGCATGAAGAAGAGAAAGTCAGTAGGTTTGTGAGTGGTCTAAAAGGAGGGAAATTCAAAATGTAGTTGACTTGTATGAGTACTCTACTCTTAGCAAAGTTTTGCACTTGGCCTTGAAAGTTGAAAACCAATTGAAAAGAAAACAAGAGGCCAAGAAGAGTACTTCATACAATGACTACTACTCTAAACCTTGGAAAGGTAAGGAGAAAAAGGATTTTAAAAAACCTTCCAAATCCTCCCAAGACCCCACACCTAAACCCAATTCGACTAGGACTATGCATGATAAACGAACTTCTTTTCAAGAGCCAATAACTAGTTCTATCAAATGTTTTAAATGCTTAGGCTTTGGACATATAGCCTCCAATTGTCCTTCAAAGAGGAACATGTTCTTGAACTCTAAAGGAGAAGTTGAAAGTGAACATTTCCCCCTCTTCCCATAAGAGTAGTTCATCACACACTTCTTCCCCTTCTAGTGAAGATGAGATCAAACCTCATGAAGGAGGTCTTTTAGTTGTGAGGTGCATGTTGGGCCAAGTCCCAAAGGAATTTGAATCTCAAAGGGAAAATATTTTTCATACAAGATGCCTCATCAACAAAAAGACTTGCTCCCTTATTATTGATGGTGGAAGTTGTGTCAATGTGGCTAGCACAAGGATAGTGGACAAGCTTGGCTTGGACACCATCCCTTATGCCAAGCCCTATAAACTATCTTGGTTAAGTGAAAATGGTGAAATAAATGTGGATAAACAAGGTCTCATCACTTTCTCCATTGGGAATTACAAGGATAATGTTTTGTGTGACTCAATGCCCATGGAAGTAACTCACATACTTCTTGGAAGGCCATGGCAGTTTGACAGAAAAGCTTTCCATGATGGCCATTCCAATAAATTTTCTTTTAACTTCTAAGGCAAAAGGATCACATTACTACCTTTATCCCCCAAAGAAGTAGGTGATGACCAAAAACAAATGTTTGAGAAAAGAAAGGAAGAGAAGGCGCAACTAATGGCGCACACCAAGGAAACAAGGAAGAGCTTGATCTCCTTCAAAGGAGCTAAAAAGGTAATGCTTTCTCAAAAACAAGTTTTTCTTGCTTATCCAAGTGAGTCTTCTCCTTCCTTTCGAAACCCTCCTCCTAAGTGTCCTCAAGACTTGTTTATAATCTTAGATGAATTCAAGGATGTGTTCCAAGATCCCCCAAAGGGACTTCCACCTTTAAGAGGTATAGAACATCAAATTGACTTCATCCAAGGATCATCTTTGCCCAATAGGCCAGCTTATAGGACCAATCCCGAGGAGGCCAGAGAAATTCAAAAACAAGTCAATGATTGTTAGAAAAGGAATGGGTGCAACATAGTATGAGTCCTTGTGCTATGCCCGTGATCCTAGTTCCAAAGAAGGATGGAACATGGAGAATGTGTATAGATTGTAGGGCCATCAATAATATCACCATCAAATATAGGCATCCTATCCCTAGGTTAGATGACTTGCTTGATAAGCTTCATGGTGCAACCATCTTTTCAAAGATAGATTTGAAGAGTGGTTACAACCAAATAAGAATCAAGGAAGGAGATGAGTGGAAAACCTCCTTCAAAACCAAGTTTGGATTGTATGAATGGATAGTCATGCCGTTTGGGTTGACTAATGCACCAAGCACTTTCATGAGGCTCATGCATCATGTGCTTAGACCATACTTGGGAAAATTTGTTGTGGTCTATTTTGATGACAAACTCATCTATAGTATGTCTAGAGAAGACCATCTTCAACACTTAAGGGATGTGCTAAGTACCCTAAGGAAGCAATCTTTATTTGCTAACATGGAGAAATGCGTTTTTGGCATGGATTACGTGATCTTCCTTGGGTTCAAAATTAGCAAACATGGGGTCCATGTGGATCAAGAGAAAGTCATGGCCATCAAAGATTGGCCCACACCCAGGAATGTTAGTGAACTAAGGTCCTTTCATGGGTTGGCTAGCTTTTATAGGAGATTTGTGCCTAATTTTAGCACTGTAGCCGCACCCTTAAATGAGTTGGTAAAGAAGGAAGTTGACTTCAAGTGGGGTATTGATCAAACAAAGGCCTTTGAAACATTAAATGAGAAATTGATCAAAGCACCACTCCTAGTCCTCCCCAACTTTTCTAAGATCTTTGAAATAGAGTGTGATGCCTCCAATGTGGGCATTAGGGCCGTGCTCCTCCAAGAGGGCCACCCCATAGCCTACTTTTGTGAAAAACTCAAAAGAAGTCATCTAAACTATTCTACCTATGATAAAGAGCTTTATGCTCTTGTGAGGACCTTGCAAACTTGGCAACATTATCTTCTATCTAAAGAATTCGTGATCCATAGTGATCATGAAGCTTTTAAGTTTTTGAAAAGCCAAGGAAAACTCAACAAAATGCAAGGTGGGTAGAATTCCTAGAGCAATTTCCATATATGATCAAACAAAAACAAGGAAAGGCCAATATTGTGGCAGATGGCCTTTCAAGAAGGCATACTCTCCTTTCCATGCTTGAAACCAAATTTCTTAGCTTTGATCATATTAAGGAGTTGTATGAAAAGGATGATGATTTCGCTTTTGTATATGGTAAATGCCACCAAGGGGAAGCAAAGACTTTTATCTTTCCAACCAATATCTCTTTAAGGGTAAAAAGCTTTACATTCCCCTAGGGTCTCTAAGAGCATCACTCATAAGAGAAGCACATGAGGGAGGCTTAATGGGTCACTTTGGGACTAACAAAACTCTTGAAGTCCTCAAAGAACACTTCTATTGGCCTCAAATACGCAAGCATGTTGATAGGAATTGCAATTATTGTCCAGCATGTCTAAGAGCCAAATCCAAGGTTTAACCTCATGGTCTCTACATTCCCTTACCCATCCCTTCCAAGCCTTGGATAGAAATTTCAATGGATTTTGTTCTAGGGCTCCCAAGGACTAGAAATGGTAGGGATTCAATTTTTGTGGTAGTGGATAGATTTTCTCTTCTTCAAGGAAGTAGTGAGACTTCATGGCCAATCTCTTCTTCAAGGAAGTAGTGAGACTTCATGGCCTACCTAGGACCATTGTAAGTGATAGAGACACAAAGTTCATGAGTCATTTTTGGAGGACTTTGTGGGGGAAACTTGGAACCAAACTCCTCTTTTCCACCACTTGTCACCATCAAAGTGATGGTCAAACCGAGGTGGTCAATAGGACTTTGGGTCAACTATTAAGGTGCATGATAGTTCACAACACTAGGGAATGGGAGGCGGTTCTTCCCCATGTAGAGTTTGCATACAATAAGGTTGTGCACTCTGCCACCTCCCACTCTCCCTTTGAAATAGTGTATGGTTTTAACCCTTTAACTCCTTTTGATCTTCTTCCACTTCCCACTCAAGAGGCATGGACTTGCCAAGATTGGGATGCAAAGGCTAAAATGATCTAAGACTTGCACACACAAGTCAAGGAAGCCATTGAAAGGAAGGTGAAAAAGTATCAAGAATTAGGCAACAAGGGAAGGAAGGAAGTCCTTTTCAAGGAAGGGGATTGGGTATGGCTTCATTTGAGGAAGGAAAGATTTCCTACCCAAAGAAAGTCCAAACTTCTTCCAAGAGGGGATGGACCTTTCCAAATCCTCAAGAGGATCAACAATAATGCCTATGAGTTGGATTTGCCTTCAAGTTACAATGTAAGCAACTCTTTCAATGTAAGTGACCTCTCTCCTTTTGATATAGGGCTTAAGAATTCGTGGTCGAATTCTCTCCAAGAGGGGGAGGATGATGAAGATGTGACCACCTCATCAAGTTCCAAGGAGGCCAACCCTAGAAGGATCACTAGGAGCATGACAAAAGGGAAGACATTATCCTCTCTATCTTTATTTTGCATTTCTTTAGTTTCAATTTCCTGAAGTTGGTTGTGGTTGACTATTTTGAGTTGACTTGTTGACCTTAACTTAAGGGTGGACTTGTTGACCCAAGATTAGCTTAACCTTAAACCAACATGCTAATAAATTCCTTAATTTGCTATTTGTAGGAATAAGAAAGGAGGAGGACCACATGGGAGACACTTGACGTCCTAAGGAAGAGAGATAAGGAACAAGACTTTCTAGAAGCATCTAGAAAGGGGAGGCCCACATGCCTTGGACACCAAGTCTTCTAGAATGTTCTAGAACCCTCCTTTGGGAGCCTTGGCCATGAAGACTTGCCACCTAGGAGGCTTGGACGAAATTTCACCCATGTGCACCCTATGTTGACCTACTTTCTAGAACATGCTAGGTTTCTTTTGGAACCTTCTACTTTGTTGTTTTTCTAAGGGGCCCCTAGACTTGTCTATTTAAGGAGACCTCTAACACTTGTACAAGGGTTGAACATTTTGGAGAAATTATACACTTTGTGTTTCAACCTTTTGTGAGAGCATTCCTCCTTAGGGAGTGGAGTTCTTTCAAGCCTTATCTTGCCTTGGCAAGTGGCGGCATACACCACTCATCTTCAAGGTTGCCATGGCTTCTTCTAGCCTAGCCTTGTAGTGGCGTGAATCCTCCATTCCTCCCCTTTCCCTTGCTTTTCATTTTATGTTTCTTTACTCTTCTTGGTTTATATTGTTTCTATTATATGTTTTTCCTTTTGGTTTCTTACTCTCCATCAATCCATTCTCCTCCTCTCTAGAACCTTGGAAAGGAACCTTCACATCTAGATAGCTTGCTATCTTAATGTCTAGTGGAGATTTCCTTTGTTTTCTTAATCAATCATCACCATATTCATTAATCTTCTAAAAGGAACAAGATAATCCTACATCAAATAGTTCAACAGTATTTAAAATAAATGCTCAAAGAGCCAAGCAATACATGGGCTACAGCCCTAAAAGAGAACTCGGAAAGGTATGATCCGACCCAAGACAAGTTAAGCAGCGGAATCTCCATCACCTTGATGACCACGAGGAGTTCTCGCATCTGCTCACATCAATAAATTGATGATCATCGCAAAAAGAGAAAAACCACGCATAGAACATACAAACAAGCAGAAGGGTAAGCTAGAATGGAAAAAATGTTTTATCATACATTTGCATACAATTTTATAGCCAAAGATACATACATCAACCAAGCATATGATGACCAGCAAACAAGACACTAAGACTCAATTATCCAGATACATATAATCAGTCGGATTCACTAGATGCTTGCACTTGTGGTGGCCTCTACTGCTCTGCAGAGCCAATTTCCAATGGGTTTTACCCTACCACACACAAGGTTAACCTTCTAATATCGCTGTCGTTAGGCGATTAAATTACCACTACTTTAGCAACTTCAGTATTGCTAGTTTGTAGTGAACAAAATAGTTAGGGTTAAGATAACCCTGAGTCGTCTCACAACGAATACGGAATTGATCTCAAATATTTGATTCTTAAAAATGCAATTAAAACTAGCAACTATAAAAATAGGAGGATTTTGATGTGCAAAGAAAATGACACGGAAGATTGTAAACACA
>Ga0214543_1006851_pt1 | contig 20007 bp, 18 predicted proteins | sample CNSS2metaG_FD_160094 | JGI IMG/M metagenome (GOLD analysis project Ga0214543, IMG submission 160094) | Root nodule microbial communities from cowpea collected in UCLA plant growth center, Los Angeles, California, USA - CNSS2 | ecosystem: Host-associated > Plants > Roots > Nodule | place: USA...
TGGCCTAGAATCCTCATGGGAATGCCTCCACCAATCATCTCCCTTCACTTGGCCAAGACTCACTCTCACATTAGGTTTAGGGTTTGCTAGTTAATCCCTTTTCATGTTTTTGTATTTGCTAAAGGACTCCTATGAACTCCTATTTAAAGGGTGCTCCTTGTCTTGTAAAAGGGTTGATCATTTTGTTTCTAAACTATTGTGTTTCAACCTTTAAATTTTCGTGAGCTCTCCTTCCTAGAAGTGAACTCACCTTTGCCTTATCTTGCTTGCAAGTGGCGGCACCATCACTCATCTCTAGGGCTTGGTTGGCTTAGATCCCCCCCTATGAGTGGCGTGCTTCTTCCATTCTTCATCTTCTATGCTTTCCATTTTTATTGTTTCTTCTTTCATTTTGCTCTTTAGTGTTGTTATTGCCGTGTGTGTTTAAGCTTGAATCCAACTCTCTTCTTCCTTTCATGAGCTTGAGAAATGAACCTTCACATCTAGATAGCATGCTATCTTAATGTCCAGTGGGAATTTTCAAAAAGCTTTCTTAAACAACTTCACCATATTCATAACTCTAAAAGGAAACAAGATAATCCTTCATCATGGAAAGATATGAATTGGATACCTAGAAGAGGGGAGGGTAAAGTGTGGTTAAGGATATAATATTTGAATTATAAGGTAGATTGGAAAATAAGTCTGTCATATAAGTGTTTATGGTTGAAATACAAATGCAGTAGTGGTTGGTACAGTTTAATCAGGTTAAGTATCAAGATGTGTAATGGATGGAATACTCATAATACGGTCAGGGTATGATATATAATGAATATAAGTTGTATTTGGTTGTTGGTGAATTGTTATCTAATCTTAAGTAAAGCAACACACTGGTATGATAGGATAAGAGGGCTTATACTAGTAGAGGCAAATTTTGGTGATATAATATCCATTAGAAAAGTGTACTTTGGAGGTGTGCAAATGCATGAATTGAGACTTAACAATTGAGTGGAGTGGAGAGACATCAGAGAAAACAATACCTGCCTAGGTCCTGGTATGGCGTTTGGCGGCGAGGTTCAACCCGCCAGGCGATAGCAACGAAACAGGAAGTCTGCATGGCGTGAGGCACCTAGCGATGAGATGTACCACCAGGCGGTAGTGACAGCATCTGTAGGGTTCTAGAGCATTGGCGCTTGGCGGTGGGGGCTGACCCACCAGGCGGTGGCTGCTGTGTTTGCATGTTTTTAGGCGCTTGGCACCTGGCGGTACGTGTGCCCCGCCAGGCGGTTTGGAAGCTGTAGCGCCTAGCGTTACGTGTCTCCCGCTAGGCAATTTGGCTGTTGTAAGTCGTAGTTATTGGACTTTGTGGGGTGATCTACAAGGCTTTTGGTGATGCTTCAAAGGTAAGATTGTTGGGTTCCTTGAGTTGAGCTCAGAACGTATCCCTTGAGTTGAGCTCGGGATGGCGGATGAACACAGGAACCCTTGGGTTGAGCTCGGGTTGGTGAGTGTTGCCGGTGTGAGTGTGCTGGTTATGGCCAGTACGAATGGGTCCAGATAGATTGCCCTCCTCAGTAAATCGCTGACGAGTTTGGTAGTCTTGGGACATTACAGACTATATTCGTATTTGGGAACTTCACCTGGCATTACGATGTATGATCCATGGCATTGGTTCTCGCACGTGCTCTGTCGGTTGTGGTCGATAGGTTTGGCAGCAAATTACCTTGGGGTAATCACTAGAAGAGGTAGAACACAAATGATCTGGTTGTGGCCAGATGATAGAGAATAGAGAAAGAGATTGTATTTTGGTTCTTTGCAGAAAATATAGTTATATGGTTGGTTATATGTTTATTACTATGATGTATGTTGATTTCATAAGCTCACCCTATCTGCCTGTGTTTGGCGATGATCGTGTACGCGGTACACTTGAGCAGAGGATGTTGATGCAGGTGGTGCTGGTGATGCTTAGACACAGAGCGAGGGATAACATGGGAATATATTACTATGTTTTATTGATTTTAGTTTTGGAAATGATATGTAAACTTTTGAGAGATATTTGAACATTGTTTCACTTTATAAACTATGGAATAATGTTTTATTATACGGTAATAAAAGTTTTAAATTCCCCGCGCTTTTGGGGAATGCGGTTTATTCATAAATGCGATGTATTTATGTTTTATTATTCAATTTAATTACTTTATTTATTTAAATCCGTAATATCCAGACGAGATGTTAAAATACATACCTCAATTCTCACACTACTTTATATACTTGCTCTTTGTTACTAATGATTAAATATATGGAATTTTTGTGGGCTAGAATTATAGAGATGTATTTGACTGGTTGGCGAAGGGTAAAATGTATTTGAATGCAATGTTAATAATAGATAAGAATTGTAGAGTAATCATTGGAAAGTTAGCTTTTCCATGTAGCATAAAAAGGAGAGTAATTCAGTTGCATGTCTTTCAAAACATACATGTTTGAACTTCTAATTCCTTAGGCATCTAGTAACCATGTCCTCAATATCTTAAGTCTAACTATAACCAGCAATCAATCAAAATTATATCCTAGTTCCAACATTTTTATCATCAGAATAGCTTGCCTTGTACAAGCAAAGCTTCAATTCGACACATTGCTTGTCACCCAATTTTTGGGTTTTTGAATGAAGTGTTTGGCGATGATGAACACCTGTCAGGCGACACAAGCCAAATTGACTCAAATTTTGGTGTTTTGGGGTTCTGGGATGATTTTGATCGAGGAAAAAGAAAGTCCTAATTGTTTGTGAATGATTAGATGTCATATATCATTGAATTACATGTGATTGGGGGTTAAGTTGGATGGAATTGCATGAACATGGTTTTTAGGGTTCAAGAATTGGGGATTTTTGGTTAGGAATCAGTTGCAGCATGAATTGGACTGAGTGTGAATTGTTATATGTTATTTTACCACTTTAGTACAATTAAACATGTTAAGATTTGAGGAATTGGCGAAATGAGGATGAGGGCGAGTTTCGGGTTTCAAGGTGCAAAAAATTTCAGAGATTTTCTAGAATTCGTATGCACCACCTGGCGGCTGGAGGCACCATGTTTGCCGCCAGGCGCCAGACCAGAACAATGGGTAATGTGTGCTTATAAGCGTAGTGCGGGTTTAGTAGTTTAATCTGAGTTCATTGGAGTATTATCAATAGATTGGAAAATGTTAAACATGGGGTTAAAAAGGATAAGTAATTCATAAGGTGGGTCAATGAGAGAATTTTAGGTTATGACTTGGTGTTAACCAATTTGGATGTTATAATAGTGTCTCACAAGTTAATTACACCAGAATTCCGGGTGATGATGAAGGAGAAGATAGTTTAGGATTTGGGGACTTTATGTGGTTGCTCTTAAGTTTAAAGTGAGGTTTACATGTTGGTTAAGGTATAATGGTTATGCTATACGAAATAGAGTGGAGGATGAGGTGGTACTGCGGATATAAGAAGTATAAATTTAACAGTGGCATATCTTAACTTAGCTAATGTGGAATTTAAGCAAGTCTCATTATTGGAAATTTTGGGTCTTGAATCTAAATGGTAATAAAAAGATTGGTGACAAGTTAAACACATGAGAGTTGATTTAATTAACTTGGTAAAGTTCATTGCGGGTGTTAGGTGCGTAGTTAGAGTGTGCAATCAGTTCAGGGGTGCCTAAACCAGTACAAATTGTTGTACTGGTGCAGCGCCTGGCGATGGAGATTGGCCGCCAAGCAATAGCTACGATCATAGTGAGGTCCTGGAGTAAGGGTGGTCCTGCTAGGCGATATTTGGAGGTCAGTGGACTTTGAGGCGCTTGGCACCTGGCAGTACATGTCCCCTGCCAGGCGGTTTGGAAGCGTGATGCACCTGGCGACTCAAGAGTAGCGCTAGGCGATATGGCTAAGGCAGAAAGTATGTTTGCTTTCCTGGATGTGCGTGGTCTACAAGATTTTGGGGATATCTCGAAGGTCAGTTTGTTGGTGTTCCTTGAGTTGTGGCTCAAAACGTATCCCTTGAGTTGTGGATCGGGATAGGGGTTAAGCATGTGGCATTCCTTGAGTTGTGGTTCGGAATGACATCTCTTGAGTTGTGGCTCGGGATGGTGGATGAATACGAGGAACTCTTGAATTGTGGCTCAGGTTGGTGAGTGTTGCCAGTGTGAGTGTGCGAGTTGTGGCTCGTACATATTGGTCCAGATAGATTGCCCTCCTCAGTATTAAGCTGACGAGTTTGGTAGTCTTGGGATGTTACAAACTATGTTCGTATTGGGAACTCCACCTGGCATTACAAAGTATGGTTTGTAGCTGGTTTCCCGTACGTGCTCTACAAGTTGTGGCTTGTAGGTGTGGCAACAAGACATCTTGAGATAGTCGTCTAAAGACGTAGATCATGGATTGACATGGTGGTGACCATGGGATATGGAATTAAAGGATGGATTTCCTTTGGTGTGTTTGTGTGTGTGTGTGTGTGTATATATATATATATATATATATATATATATATATATATATATGTTTTGTATATGTTTTATATACTGTTAGCTCACCCTATCTGCTTGTGTTTGGCGATGATCATGTACGCGGTACATGGGAGCAGATGATGTTGTTGGTGGATCTGGTGAGGCATAGAGCCGGAGCGTGGGCTAGCTTGGGAAATTATTCATCAGAGTTTTATGATTTTATGAATTTTAAGGATTTTATAATCATTTGGATTATTGAACTTGGTATTAATATTTTGAACTTTATAAATTATGGATTGAGTTGTTTTATGGTGTTATAAGGTTTACATTTCCCGTGTTTTTCGGAAATGCATTTAAATAACTGAGGTATTATTATTAATTTTTATTTTATTATTATAAAAAAATCGTAATATTTGGTTAAGATGTTATACAGAGCAATGGCAGGAATAATAGTAGAAGGAGGAGAGCGTGGAAAAAGGGCTCATCTTTATGAGCACAAATTCATTCACTATTTTAGCTTTACATGCATTGTTGGGCACTTGGTGTCTCACTTTTTGGCTATGGTCTTGGTGTTTCATGTCATTCTTCTCATCTTTTTCTATCATTAATTTCTTCTGAACTATATTCATGAAACATCTAATTGTTCCATTGACTTTATTACTTTTTATAGCCTTCCTGATTAGGTATTTATTTTTGTTTATATGTAACAATCTCATGATTGTGGATGAATATCATTGAAAGAACCCGTTGAATGAATTTTTTACATGGATAAAGTGTTAAAATGTTTTAGATAATTTTTTTATCATATTTATTATATAATCTGAATTGCTCTCATTTATTATTTTTTATCATCCATAATCAATATCATGTGTATTTAACATATTGATTTTTGAGTCGAAAACTATGTTGGGAATCAGTATGGTGTATTTAACTAGTTGAGTTTGTTGTTCACAATAAACTCCAATTATTCAGGGAATGGAACAGACGTGGTTGCTTTAAAGAAAACAAATATACCATATTTTTTTCCTATTATTATTATTGAGTTGAATTTAACAATTTTTAAATGGAAATATTTAGTTAATTCTAATAATTAGAAATTATCTTAATTATTTATTTTTTGAATTGTTTAATTATATACTAAAATTTGATGATCATGTAACTACTTTTTTGTCTAAAGGAGTTCATGCTTAGAAAGCAGAAAATTCAGAAAAAGTCTTTGCAGTAAGATACGTAGCCATTTCCTATTCCACATGAAGAACTATTTGTGATTCTATGTTATAGCTATGTTCTTCTTTTCATGTTGTTTGAAAGTACGTCGACAATGAGAAATTTAGTGGTGATATTGTCAAGTGTCAGGTGGGGTAACTTCAATGGATGATTTTCTGAAAGAGTTCTTCCAAAAAGTGTATCTAAGGAAGAACATGCATATGAATGAGACCGACTACTACAAATATAACAACCAAGTTCTCACATTGCTCACATCATCTCTCTATATCTCAGGACTAGTCATGACATTCTTTACTTCCTCCTTAACGAGAACTAAGGGAAGAAAGGCCAACATCATAGTCGAAGCCCATTTTTATTTTCTCATATTTCCTTGTTTTTTCGCACAAATTTAAAAATTATGGAAGTATACTCCTTGATTTTAGATGGAGTATTTAACGAAATTATACTTTTGGACTTATTAAAATATTGTAGCATGCTAAAATACTCATAGAAATAAGTGGGAGTATATTAACAATCCTTTTTGTTGTATTTGAAACAAAATAAAATGTATATTTATGATTGGGTCAAGTATGCTTTTAGTCCCTGAACTTTGACTCAAAATTGTATTTGTCTCTATCCGAAACTTCGATACATTTTGGTCCTTAAACTTTAAAAATGAATGAATATAGTCCTTTTAACCCAATTACATTAATTTCTTTTGAGGTGTTGAACCCATTTTCTAGAAAAATATTGAATCGAAAATGTATCAAACGATTTAAACAACTCCAATACTAACATGAAATGCGTTCAACACGTAAAAATAAAGTTAACATAATTAGGTTAAAAGGACTATTTTCGTTCATTTTTTAAGCTTAGGGGCCAAAACATATCAAAGTTTTGGACAAGGATGACTTCCAATTTTGGGTCAAAGTTCAGGAACTAAAAACATACTTAACCCTTTATGATTTATATGATCATTTATTTATGTCAAATCTAGTTTTACTCTTTGGTTATAGCACAAGTGTTAGAAACCATTTCTCTTTGGTCAATTCCTATCTTATTCAGCACAAGAGACCCAATCTGTGTCCAGCCATTACCAAGGGTTTAATAAACCATAACCATTACTAAGGGTTTTGTAAACCCCAACCATTACTAGGGGTTATGTAAACCCCAGCCATTACTAGGGGTTTTGTAAACCCCTAGTAAGTTGTGCTAAATACCAGGGGTTACTAAAAATCCCCAGTAATCTCTTAGCTACGCATGTTATTCTAGGAGAAAAGAGAACCCCTGGTAAAGCCATTAGTGGGCGTTAAAACCCTAAGAAACGCCAAAAATAACCCAGCTAAAAATAATTATTTTTGTAGTCAATATACAAAAATTGGGAAAGAAAAAACGTCATAAACTTATGATTTCTTTAATTCTCGATGAGCCTAATTAAGATAAAGCTTTCCCAAATTTTCAATCCTTCAAACTTATTGGTAGAATAAAATTGCTAAGTTAATTATTTATATTGTCTAAAATCGGAAAGGTGATAAAAGAAATTATTTTAATTCATTTTGATTTGGTTCATCGTTAGTTTGCAAAGAATAATGAGGGATGGACTAGTGGTTAGTTAGGATATACCCCACAAAAAAAATTATCAAAGTTATGAAATGATAGATAATGATAGATAAAAGTGGCACATAAAGATATAAGAAGAAAAATCACCTGAAGACAACAAACACATGAGGCTCATCAGATACAGAGAGGATTCCCTTAAGCTCTTTCTTTGCATTCTCTCTAAAGGCTGCATTAACTTTTACAACGGTCTTCTTTAACACTTGAAAAACAATTAAACAGCAAGGTCTACTACTAACACATTTGGGGTCACACAATACAATGCCAAGACAGAAAACACTTGACACTCTCATTGCTTGCATATTCGGAAATCAACCTTTTCACACCTTGGAAATTCGAAATAGAAATAGTTAACAAGTTAATCCCAAACAATTATCATAATTTCTCTAAACTTATGGAACAATGTATATTCGTTATTATGAAACGGACTTCAAAAGTAGCAATAACAGAGTTCAATTCCAACAAAAATAGAACCAATTTCAAATAAAGTGTAACAACAAGGCAACAAAGGTAGTGTTAATAACACTTTGATTTGTCTTCATTTATGCACCCTTTCAAAATTTCACACCTAAATAGTCCAAAATTAATGAATCAGAATGAGAAGAGAGTTCAGGATAAAAGAATTCAACAGAAGAAATATCATAGAGAATATTCATACCAAGATTACCCCCTCATTCTTCAAAGTCTCATAAATAAACGTTTCTTCTCTTGATTCTGTTTGTTTTTCTCAATCCTGTATGATATGGGTTTTTTTCCACGTGTCCTTCTGTAATAACAAACTTGGATTATGCTTTATTATTTTCCATGTCTCCACCTTGACACGTTACAATACCCTCCCCTTGAAAGTCAACCTTGTCCTCAAGGTTGAACTCGGGATACGAAGATTGGAGATCTTCTACATCTTCCCATGTGCTTTCTGCAAAGCCTCCCAAATTCCACTAGACTAATACCTGAATTGCCTGCTTAGAGTCACGTAGCACCACCATAAATTGAAGGATCTTAAGAGGCAACAAAAGAGGGCCTTGGTCAGTAGTCGTAAGTGGAAGAGGAAAACACTATTGCGGACAATCTCTATGAAATTTCTTCAATAAGGAAATGTGGAAGACAGGATGGATGCGAGTGGTCTTCGGTAATTGCAATTTATATGCTATAGCACCAATTCGTTGTAGCACTAGGAAAGACCCAAAAAATCGCATGCCTATTTTCTGATTCTTCCTCAATTGAACGAAATGTTGCCTATACGGTTGTAACTTAACCAGCGCGTAATCTCCATCTGCCAATTGAAAGTTTCTTCTCCTCTTATCAACTTGTATCTTCATATAGTTTTGCGCTTTGCATAAGATTGCCTTCAAGTGTCGAATGAGTGCATCTCTTGTTAATAAGGACTTTTGCAATGACAGAATCGCTAGAATCACGTTGATAAGGAATCACAATAGGAGGGTCTTAGCCAAACACAACCTTGAAAGGAGTCATGTAAATGCTATGACAAAATGAAGTGTTGTACCAGAATTGTGCCCATGGTAATGCAGCATACCAAGTCTTATGGTGTGCTTGGATGAGGCAATTCAAAAGGGTGATTTATTTATTTGGAGAATTTGAGATTCTTTGTAATGAAATGCTTTGTTTGGATAAAGAAATTAAAAAACATTTAAAATGCATGCATTTTTTTTGAAGTATTTCAACTAGCTAAATTAGAAGAATTCAAATACCCTAAAAAAAGGTGGAATTTGAAATTCTTCTCACTCAAACAAGTTATTTAGAAAATGAAGGGGATTTAATTGCAAGCAATTCAAATACAAAGTATTTCAATTTCTGAGTATTGTTGAAATGCTCCATCCAAACACAAGGTTAGGATTATCAAATGCAAAACATCGTAAGTACATTTCTAGTGTCTTATTCAGATTCTCCATTTCACCATGACTTTGAGGGTGATATGAAGAACTCATGGCTAATGTGGTGCCCTGAGCTTTAAAAAGTTGTTGTCAAAAGGAACTAATAAACACCCTATCCTGATCAGAGACAATGGTCTTAGGAAACCCATGGATTTTAACCACTGAATTAATGAAGGTTTTTGCTACAATTTTGCTGGTGAACTCATTTTTAAGAGGAGTAAAATAAGCAAACTTAGATAGTCGATCAACAATCACCATTATTGTGGAATAACCATGCGAAAGAGGTAGACGAGTGATGAAATCCATCACAATATCCTCCCATATTTGTTGAGGAATCGGTAAGGGTTGTAGTAAACCCGATGGCAAAGCGTGATCAATTTTGGCTTATTGGGAAATGTGATAGTAGCGCACCAAATTTTTGATATCTTGTTGCATTTAGGGCCAATAAAACCGAGAAGAGATGCGAGCTACTTTTGGCAACCTCACCATGCCCTCCTATTTTGGAAGTATGAAACTCCTTCATAATCTGAAGTCGAAACTCACCCCTTACAGGCAATTCTAAGCGATCTTTCCAAAACAATAACCCATTCTTGATAGTATAATAATGAGCATTGCCTTGGCCTTGTAAATACTGATTAAAAATCTGAAGTAAGTGATCAAGCCATCATCAAACTACGAAATAACGCATCGGGTGGGACATTCTCTCTTCTAGGCTTGTATTGAATCGTAATATCATGGCCAAGAAATTTTGGGAGCCATTGTTGTTGTTCCGGGGTTTGTAAATTTTGTTCCAATAACACTTTTAAGCTTTCTTGATCAGTTCTGATAATGAATTTATGGCCCAGAAGATAATGTTGAAATTTAGCTATGGCCTCCATATTTGCAAAAAACTCACGAATGTATGGTGACTGGCATTGCATTCTTATCGACAACTTCTTAGAAAAATAAGGAATATGATGGTGCCTTTGACATAGGACAACTCCAATACCTATGCTAGAAGCATCCGTTTGAAGAATAAATGGTTCCTTGAAATTAAGAATTGTGAGCACCGGTGTAGAAGTTAAAGCAATTTTTAAGAAACAAAGCCTTGGTGGCAGTATCAGACCAATTAAAAGAGCCCTTCTTAAGAAATTTTGTTAAGGGGCAGCGATCATAGCATAATTCTTGATAAATAATATCCAATCAAGCCTAAAAATCCCCAGAGTTGCTTAATGTTGGTGGGTTGAGTCCAATCCTTCACAGTTAAGACTTTTTGGATATCCATAGCCACGTCGTTACCAAAAAACACATGGCCCAAATATTCAATCTCCATGACTCCAAAAGAGCATTAGGCCAAGCGGGCATACAACTCATGTTGCTGCAATGTTTTTAAAACAGTCTCTAAATGGCACAAATGATCCTTCCAATTCGCACTGTACACCAAAATATCTTCAAAAAAGACTAAGACAAACTTTCTCAACATGTCTTTAAAGATCTTGCGCATCAAACTCTTAAAAGTAGTTGGGGCATTAGTAAGCCCGAAAGGCATGACAAGTCATTCATAGGGGCCATGATGCGTCCGAAAAGTGATTTTATATCTGTCATTGGGATTCAACAATATTTGATGGTAACCAGACCTCAAATCCAACTTAGAAAAGCTTGTAACCCCATATAACTCATCAATCAATTCGTCTACTGTAGGTATAGGAAAGGTGTCTTTAATGGTGATGACATTTAAAGCTCGATAATCGATACAAACACGCCAAGATCTATCCTTCTTTTTAACCAAAAAAATTGGAGAAGAAAAATGGCTACGAGTTCTATACAAAAAAATTCTACTATAGAATTAGTATGAAGCATTCGATGAATATGATGAAGTTGTGCAGGTGGAGGAAATGTATCAACATCACCCTGTAAGGCAATAAATTTCCCTTGATGTAAAAATTGTAGTTGCAAAGACTCTTAATTGGCAACATGAGGTCCAATAGTCTTTAACCAACGGGCTCCCTGTAACATCCCGACTGGATATTAGTAATTTAAATAAAAAAACAATATTGAAATATAAACCACATTTCTTATAACATCTTTCCCAAAAACGCGAAAAATTTAAAACATTTATTACATCAGAAATGATCCAAAATTTCATAATTATAAAACTCGATTGCAATATCAACGTTTAGTAACATAAAGGTTTACAAAATTAATTAAAACCATAAATAATAAAACTCTGATAAAGATTTTCCCTAAGATAGCCCCTCTCTGGATCTATGCCTCACTAGCACCACCTGCAACATCATTTGCTCTCGTGTAACGAATTACACGATGATCGCTAAACACAAGCAAATAGGGTGAGCTAATAGATAAACATATAGACATTTCAAATAAATCTGCATACACCCATCAAAGGAACTCTATCCTTTGATTCCATACCACATGGCCACCACCATGTTATCCATGTTCTACATCTTTAGATGATAACCTCAAGCTACCCTTTGTTGCCTCCACCTATAAGCCACAACTTGTAGAACACGTGCGGGAAACCTACTACGGACCACACTCTGAAACTCTAGGTGGAGTTCCCAATACGAAACATAATTCATAATGTCCCAAGACTACCAAACTCATCGGCTAACTACTGAGGAGGGCAATCTTTCTGGACCCATCCGTACAAGTCACAACATGCACACTCACACCGACAACACTCTCCAATCCAAGCCACAACTCAAGGATTGCTCGTGTCCATCCGCCATCCCGAGCCACAACTCAAGGGATGTCATTCTGAGCCATAAATCAAGGAAGGCCATGTATTTACCCTCTATCCCGAGCTACAACTCAAGGGATACCATTCCGAGCCATAACTCTAGGAATGCTACAACAAAGTTCATCCTTAAGGTATCACCCAAAGCCTTGTAGACCACGTACATCCAAATCACACAAGCAATTACTTGACCATGGACCCAGGATGTACATGCTTCCACGAACCTACCCGCTCGTGGTCCTGCCTCTACGAACCTCCCCTCTCGTAGTCCAACTCTATGAACCTCCCTACCCGTAGTCCAACACACGTGATCCAACAACTACGAACCTTTCCGCTTGCAGCAACCCTCAAGTGTGAGCACAAAACATACGAACCTCCCCGCTTGTATCCTCACATGAAAGCATCATAATATGAACCTCTTCACTCAAATCATCACGTGTTCACTACCAACCATGAACCTACCCGCTCATAACATATTCAAGCATCTCCTGGTCCAAGCCCCACATCACAGACATGTAAAACGCAATCCAAAAGAGCACACTACCCTCTACGTTATCGCCTGGCACTGCCTAAGCGCCGCCAGGCGACATTCCAACGTCGACCCTTTGTTTTAAGTCTATCGCCTAGCGGGTCACTCCTCACCGCTAGGTGCCACGCGTTCCAGGGACTTCCCTAGTACTCCTATCGCTTGACAACCTCTCCGTGCCGCCAAGTGCTATACCAATAACTTGACTTTACTAGTTTAACACCCAAAACAAGTTCTAATTAGCAAAACACACATCCAGATTACTTGTTTAGGTGTCTATACCTTGCAGCAATTTACACATTATAATTCCACTCAACATATTCCAAGTCTTATAAATATACATATGGTATTCATGTCAACTCATGCCACTAAAATTGGTCAATATTGCACATATTCGTTAAAACAATACAACAACCACACCTGCCTATGATCAGTGAAATACAAGACCAAGCTACCTCAAAGATACTCAATCTGACACATTTCACAAACAAATTTGCAAGTATTTTTTTTTTCACATATAACATGCCAAGCTAAAATTTACCATTATACATGATCATACTATCATACATAGACTTAATTCAATAACAATTTCCCCATTCACACATAGTTCAAATGCAGAAAATAACTTAACACCCACTGGACCCAAAACACGCCCACAAGCAGCCAAAGGACTACAATGTCGTTGTTGCCAAATCTATCGCCTAGCGACGCATTCTTGCCGCCAGGCGGCACATCATATTCTGGGTAGAAACCCAAATTTTTCTCGCTCTAGTGAAAAACCCTAAAACCCCAATTCGAATTTCAGTCAATCTAGTGCATAAAATATACCAATTAAGATTTCCTACATGCATATTCATCACATACAATCATAAAATATCAATTTCACCATGCCTTAACTCCCAAAATCACTAACAAATTAACTTTAACCCCCAACATGACTCCCTCATGTTTACACTTCCCAAATCATTCACTAAACTGATATGAACATAGCATTACTCATCAAGTACCTAATTTTTATCTGTTCAAATCATGCATAGAAACATTACTAAAGATCCAGCCATCCAAGAATCCATAGAAATTTGCTGCAACATAACAAGGGTTCGCGTCGCCTGGCAAAAACACCCCTGCCTCAAGGCGGTTCATCTCAAAAACCCAGAAATGGGCTTCTCGCTCATGCATCGCCTGGCAGGTCTTCAAAGCTATCAGGCAGTTTCTGGGAAATTTCCAAAAGCTCGAAACAATGGAAATTTAAAACAAAATAGGAAACATCCAATCATACCATACATCATGAAAATCATACAATAGGTATACATGTAAAGGAGCTTCCCTAACCTGGGATTCGTGCTTCTAATTGCCACTCTTGTAAATCTTGATAATAGTAAAACCCACTTCTTGTCTCCTTCCTTTTTTCCATACGTCAATAGGCTTCTAAATCCACTCGTAACTCTCATCTCTAGATGACTAAGGTTTATGCCCTTCACATTCATGCTAAAAGAATTTTGGCAAACAGAAAGTTAAATTTATGTTCAACAAGGTTTGAACACATGCCCACATAATTACAATTCAATTGCACAACCAATTCAACCAATTCATGATTCGTGATAATTCCTATAAATCTAGGATTGTATTATCACTCATCATGTTCAAGCGTTTATTATTAAAATAATAAACAATTAAAACAACACACAAATGGAATACACTAGACTTGAACCCAAGTCCTTTCAACATGCCTAAGTACTCTCAACCATTTGAATTAGTACTTTTCCACGTCATAAAAGCTAACATTAATTACTATAAAGGCTCTCACTACCTATATTTATTAATCAATTATTTATTTATTTAATTAAATTTCTCAGGTCTTACACTCCTAAAATTAAATCAGCACCTGATATGGGTACCATAAAAACTGGTAATTCGAAAGTACTTCCCTACACCTGAATAATAAGATCTTGGATCATACCCTCTACTACCAAATACGTCTCATTACCCACCATAACACATAACGTGGAAATTGGTTCAACTGGAAACTTTAAAAACTTGGCAATGCGTGGTTGAATAAAGTTGTCAGAACTTCCACCATTTAGTAAACTCTAATGGGTAACTGGTTAATAAAAGCCTCAAAACGGATAATATCTGTAAGACCCGAGAAAAAATACACTATAGGGAAACACATGGAAAAATATTATAGTTTGATCAATATTGTTGAATTATTTAATTTAATTAGGTTATAAATTTATTAAATATAGAATAATTATTATTTAAGTGATGGTTGTATTTTATTTAATTAAATGAGTGATTAAAGTTGTTATTTATCTAATTTAAAGAATTATGGTTTGTGGAGTATAAGTGTTTTAATACTTATAATGCATGTTATATCAAGTGAAAGTGTGCACTCTAGTGGTTAGCGCAACCTGTTGTTGTGTGTGAGGTCTCTGGTTTGAACCTGGTTGGCCAAATTTTGCTTTGTGTGTTGATTTTAAATTCAATTTTTCTCCTCCAAGGGGTGGGGCCCACAAAACGTGAATTTAGCAGAGATACGTAGAATGAAAAAAAATTACGTGCTGCAGATTCACATATATTCATGATGCATTATATAATTTCTATCTTTTCTTTTTTTCCATATCTTTTGAATTTTGATTTAAAATATTATAACAGCCAAGAAAAACTAATTTTAAAGTAAAAGATATAAACAAAAAAGATTTGAAGTGAGAGAGGTATATAGGTTAAAACGTTAGGGTTTTGCAAAGAAGAGAGGGAAAGAAACAAGAGTAGAGAAATTGAGAGTTGAAGGATACGGGAGAGGGAAAGAAGCAATCCAGGTAGGGGAAGCGAGTTTGCTTTCTGTGTTGTTTCAAGCTTTATCTTATTTCTTCTCTTTATTTTGTTGATTGTTACATGAGGTTTTAATGAATATACTTGATATATCCTTCTTCTTTTCCATGGCCTGCATGTGTGATTGTTTTCTCTTCATTCACGCTGCTGGAGCAAGTTTTTTTGCATGATATTAACTCTTCTACCTTTCTTTTTTGATTTATGTGAATGTGGTGCATAGTTATTAGTTTTCCTCTTTCTTCTTTTTGATATCATGTGTATTGATGTGGGTGAAGTACATGATTTTATATTTCAATGAGGCCAAGGATTGATGGAACACTTGCTTGTAGGTGAGCTATTATTTTGGTGCAGCCACCTTGCCTTTTCTTTATCTCGTTTTGAGGCGCTACCCATTTTTCTACACTACACACTTTTCGTAAAATGAAGGTTCCTACTTCGTTAACCGTTGGATCGATCATAAAGTTTCCGTGTTACTTGAATGCGACGTTGAGTATTATTGGACAGGTTTTATTTATGAATTTATTTTATGAATATCATTGCTTATGGTTAGCTTACCCTTATTTGTTTGTTTGTGTGTTTGTTGCATGTGCGATGATCGTATAACGTGTGGGTTATACATGAGCAGATGGTAATGCAGATGTTTCTGACACGAAGTAGATTGCGGAGAGAATGGATGGACTCGGGGGTTTATTATTTCTTTAGTTGATTTCAATCGAACAATGAAGACTATGAAAATTTCTTTTGTTTTTTAGTATTTAATGGGAACTTTGTTTTTTTAATATTACTATTATCAATGGATGTTTTGGACTACCTATTTACATTTAAATTATAATGTGTTTTTAAGTGCCTTTTTGCGATATAATTGTTTTACTTTTAAATAAAATGAGCAATGATAGCTTCTCGTGACATCCTAAATTTGGGGTGTTACAATATCAACGCCAATGCCACCCTTTAAGGCATTTAAGGATAAATGAGAATCACTTGCAGGAACTGTATTACTATCGAGAATGCATGCTATTAGTTCCTTTAAAGCGAGCAAGTTAGTGGCTAGATCATCCTCGTCAGTTTGTAAAAACAACTGGTGATTAGGACATTTGTGATTGAAATTGAACTTCTCATCATAGAAATAACACAAGCCTTTTTACCGGTGCAATTGCATCTTTGCAGGAGATATCTTCTTAATAATATTATGTCGAATAGGAGGTGTGGAGGGTGTAGGCAACAAATGCGACAAGGAAGTGGTTGATTCATTTTATTTCCACGAGGTCATGCTAGTACTACTAGAGGGAATATGTGAATATTTTTGAGTAGGAGTGGAACGCTGAGTGGAGTCGAGAGGTGCATATTTCGCCTCATATAACTTGGCTAAGGAGACTACTTGTAGGATGGTCAGAGCAAATTGGACAATAACATCGCGACGAATATCGTTATTAAGGCCACTTATAAAACATTATAATAACGCTTGAACAAAGAGTCTAGATGAACGATTGGCCAATGACATGAAACGAAGATAATAGTCAGAAACCGTACCCGATTATTGCAGTTTGAATAGTTCCTGAGTTGGGCAATCAAACAAAAGAATGACCAAACTAAGATTCCAACGTTTTAGTAAGCTCAATCCAAGATCGAATAACACTCAAGCGTTGCAACATTTGAAACCAAGGAACGACATCTTTCTCAAAATGAATAGCGACAATATCCACGCGTGTAGTGTTCAGAGTGTTCTGGTAGCTGAAAAACTTCTCAACTTTAAAAATCCATTCCAGGATTGGCGTGGTTCCATCAAAATGTGGGAACCCTAAGGAGATATTATTCATAGGCAACGAGGATCCCTAGGATAGTTCCCAAGGGGCTAAGAATGATTATGAACCAATAAATCAATGGCTTTCTACATCTGCTCCAAGCATTCATGGGTGGTATTCTACAATCGGGTCATAACCTTTTGTTGAGCGATATCGAGGTCGTGTTGTGCATGATCCCGCAGTTCAATCAAATTCATCAATCAACGCAATTCTTCACCTTGAGTTGAAACTTGATTTTGCAAATCTTTCAGTTGTGTGTTCTCAGTCATTGACGTCAATGAAAGCACCAATGGAACAATGTATATTCGTTATTATGAAACAAACTTCAAAAGTAGCAATAACAGAGTTCAATTCCAACAAAAACATAACCAAATTCAAATAAAGTGTATCAACAAGGTAACAAAGGTAGTGTCGATAACACCTTATTTGGAGTAAAACACTTATATTTGACCATTTGTGAGAGAGGTCTCTTCTTAGAGTGTCTTCTTCCTCAAGCCTTATCTAGAGATTATCACTTAAGTGGCAACATATGCTACTAATCTTGGGTTGGTGAGCTCTAATGCCTCCCTAAGTGACGTGCCATCACCATTGAGTCCCCTCCTCTCTTCTTGTCTTCCATCTTTTACAATATTTATTCTTTTCATGTCTTTTTCAATTAGGCATTTACTATGCTTTTTATTCTTGTTTTATGTCTTTGCATAATTGAACTTCTCTTCTCTAGAGCTTTTTGAAGTGCACCTTCTCTAACACCCCAATTTCGGGATGTCACGGAACGTTAGAAAATTTTTGCGTTTCGCGGAAAAAGAAATAACCATTGAAAATGTTCTAATTAAAAACTTTTAATTTAAAAGTAAATAGGTAATCCAAATGTTAATTTGAAATAATAATATTAATAAATAAACAAAGTTCCAACTAAATACTAGAAATTAAAAGAAAATTTCATAATCTTCACTGTTTGATTTAAATCAACAAAATAAACCATAAATCCCCGAGTCCACTCCATCCTTTCCGATATCTACTTCGAGTCAGAAATATCTGCATTACCGTCTGCTCCCGTATAACACACACGTTATACGATCGTCGCACAGGCAAAAAACATACAAACAAACAAATAGGGGTAAGCTAACCATAAACAATGATATTCATAAAAGAAATTCATAAATAAAACATGTCCAATAATACTCAGCATCTTATTCAAGTAACACGAAAACATTATAGTCGCATTTCATTCTTGATCTGAACACAAACCCCAAATCCAAACAATCATACTAAACCAAACATATCATCACCTTCATCTAAAATCTTCATTAGATTCCACCAAGAGTTTTCAAGCAAATCAAAATACTCTCATTCTACCCATGAGAATTTCATATTGCCAACTAAATATACACCATCACAGCATGCTTGAAAAATAAAGTCTCATAACAAAATCCAATTCATACACAAAATATTTAATAAAAGCCATGTGAAAGAACTGAAAATAAATTATGAAACCACGCACTGCAATCAAAATACTAACGGAAACAAAGAAGAATAAGCTTTTGAGTGGTTGGGCCACATTCACGCATTTTTTCAAAGATATTCTATAATATTAACGCAACCACTGTATGGTAATAGGCTTTTGTGAAAAGAAGAGAAATCAAGTTTGAACAATATAACATGAATAGAGACAATAAATAACCCATACGGGTCTGCACTGCAACATGAAACTAGAACCTAGAGAAGAAAAGAAACCAAAAAGGCTTTATGTGGGACCCGTGGCTAAATGGAAATAGAAACCTTGCATGCACTCATTCACGTTCTCACTCACTCATTTACCGCACACACACAATGTCACATCAACATGTTCAAAGATTTGGTAACTAACTAAGAAACCTTTAATGCCCACAACGAAAAGGAACAGAAAAATATATAGAAAATTAGTGATACTGTCTTGCACCGTGAATGCTTAAACCTTCTCTGCAACTACTTTGAAAGTCTCCATTGCACCAATTTAACATGAAGCTTGGCTATATAAAACAATTATATGAAGTAAACAAAAGCTACCCAAACGTTAAACGACCACCACACCTCTTAAACAAAATGGCATGAGCCCCTGACACACAAGCTTACACGTCCTTTACGCATGGCCACTACTATTTCATGCACTACATGGCCAGCAACCTCACACAACGTCAGGAAAAATACGTGGGATTTGAGTATCAATGAAGGCACACAATACATAAAGAAACTAGATGCAGAAAGATGCCTCACCCATTCCATAACACATGCAAGCCTTTCACAATTTCAAACATTAACAAACATAAAAAGAGAAAAGAGACAAGATTAAGCTGCAGAAAAATAGAAACAATACAATGTCAACTTCCCCTACCTCTCTAGATGATTCCTCTTCTCTACCACTGAAAACTCTAACTTGCACCCTTCCTCTCTTTTCCTTCTCCCGTCTCCCTCTTTTCTCTAAAGAAAATTCCTAGGGTTTAGCTTTATCTAATCCCACCCAATAATTCTGTTAAGATTGTTTTTAGCCCATTTTATTTTTCCTTATCATTTAACCCTCTAAAAGATAAAAAAAACATAAGATAAAACAGAAAGAAAATGAGCAACGAAATTTTGAATTGGTTGCAGTGTTATTTCCGCATGCCCCTGGAAACACAACCCCATTCACGCTCCATGGGCCCCACACCTTTAAAGGAGAGAAAAATATGGATTCTAAAAACAAACCTGCACCTACTCTTCTATGCACGGAACTCTCATCACTAGGCTATATGTCATCACATGATATTATATACATTATAAGATTTAAAGTCCTTAAACTCCACTAATCTTAATTCCTTAAATCACTTAAATAATTATTATAAACACCACAATAACTTAAATCACTCAAATAATAATTATTTTCTATTTCATAATTTAATAACCTAATTAAATTAAATAAATCAACAATATTAAT
>Ga0214543_1006853_pt1 | contig 20002 bp, 5 predicted proteins | sample CNSS2metaG_FD_160094 | JGI IMG/M metagenome (GOLD analysis project Ga0214543, IMG submission 160094) | Root nodule microbial communities from cowpea collected in UCLA plant growth center, Los Angeles, California, USA - CNSS2 | ecosystem: Host-associated > Plants > Roots > Nodule | place: USA...
AAACATAACAAAGAACAGAAGAACATAAAAAACACAACGAAACATAAAACCTTAAAATCGAGAAGATCATATACCAGGAAAGAAGCCAAAAAGAAGAAGAACCAACCTGATAGATTTTCCGTCAGCTTGAAGAGCATCAGGCTTCGAACCCAACTTCATGAACTTCATTTTTTCACCTTTCTAACTACTCTCCTTCAAACCCACCGCAAGAAAACACTGTATAGTATATTATAAAACAAAAAAAACACAACTTTTTTTTCAGTTTGAGACAAAACGACAAGGCAGACCACCGTTTGGTTCGTTTCCTGCCATGCCAACAAACCCACCAAGAAGCCCGCTTGCGTGTGAAGAGTGGTACTACTACGCGATGGTGAGTGAAGGTTGTTGAGGAAGGGGAAGTTAACTAGAGTGAGTGAAGAAGGGAGAAGAAGTTGAAGTGGAAGAATGGAAGAGAAGAAGGTTGTGGAAGCGTGTTAGGGAATGGAATGAATTGAATGCGGTAATTGTTTATTGAATTTTTGTTAATTATGGTGAGAAGAGTGTGCACGGAGAAAAATGGCGTCAGAGATGGGGGGTTGTAATGGAAGAAATAAATGGTCGCCGCCTTTGGTTTAAATGAAAGCGATTCTGTGAAGATCTTGGTTGGGGCGCGAATCTCAAGAGAAGAAGAAGAAGAGAAGGGTTTGTTTTTTTTTTTTTTTTGTGTTGGAACGTGAAAGAAGAGAGCGTTTTGCAGAGTGTAAGTGAGGTGCTTGGGAAGGAGGGAAAGTTAGAGAGAGAAGAAGGTTGTGTTGTGTTTGGTTGGTTTGGGTTTGAGGGTAATGTGATATAGTGTTGTTATGTAGGGAGTAGGGGACTATGGTGACAGGGTGGCTCAGAAGTACTTTATGAGGCTTTATGTTTATGTTTATGTCTATGCCCAGAAAGCACGCCATCTTTTTCTTTTTACCCTTTTCTCCCTTCTCTTTTCTTCTATTCCCTGCACTCTCCTTTCTGCTTTTTCATCCTCTTTCCCTTTCCCTCCACACACGTGCCATTCTTCCTTTCTCTCATTTCTCATCTCTCATTTTTTTTCCCTTCACTTTCCCACTCCACTCTCAATGTCTTTTATGTCTAAAAATCCTGTTTGAATCAGATGAATACATATATAATAAAGGTGAAGCTTCTGGTCCCCTTCCTTGGATCTTCTTCTGTATTTAAGTTCCTTCGCGTAAAATTATAGTTAGTACACTCAGGATTAACTTTACTTTTGTTCATACCAAGTAACTCCGCATCTCTTCTGTTGTAAAGATTAATGTTAGTGTGTGTACTATGTAATAGCAGTGGTTAACGTTGTTGGAGTTTAAGAATATAAGTACTCTTTTAAAAAACAAAAATTGGTAGAATTTTTTCTAAATGAAATAAAATGGATAAAAATAAGATAAATTTATAATATATAAATGTGTATAAATTTTATTAAACAAATCAATTTTATAATATTATATTAGATTTAAAGTTTATTTTTTAAATAATATATAGATTATTCTTGTTGGGAGTAAACGAATTTAAGTCCTAGGTTGAATATTAGGTAAAAATGAACAAGTCGAGCACTTTATAAGAATAAAAATTTATAAACTCATTATTTTAAAGTTTTGAATTGAGAGTGATGTCAATATCTTATGAGTGGATTGAATTCATGTTTCATTGATATTGTATTTCTCATTGATCCTCTTTTGAAAGATTTATTAGTGTTATCAAGTTTTACCGACAATGAATTAGGTAAACTTGTGTCCGGTTAAGAGTGGTGAAAATTTTATAAACTTGATATTACAAATAAACTGATTTTATAATATTGTGGTTGATTTAACGTTCATTTCTTAAGAAAAAACATGAAGAAACTTAAATGAATTATTGTAAGTGGATTGTGGTAATAAGATTGATGAATTTATTGAGAGAATAAAGAGGGGAAAAGGTGTAGCATAGGATGCAGGAATGGATTTGTTTTGATGTGTTTATGATTATGAGTTTTCTCCCTTACCAACGAAAAAGCGTGGCACTTTTGGCATGGATGCCTTATGTACTTTCCCTTTCGTCATTCATTGAGATGCCACAAAATTCACAATACATTAGATGCCACTGCCACAAATCGTCACGGTTTCGTTTGGTTGTTAAAAGGAGTGTAATAATCCACTCTTCTCGTGCATTTCCGATTGGTTCCTCTGGGTGGTTCCTCTGCCTCAACCTACAACCATGTTTCGGATCTTATGTCACACCTCCACCTTTTCAAATCAACCCTTTTCTTTATTTCAAAATCATGAAATGCAAATTTTTAAAACTTCGTACTTTTCAGCTTACGTTTTCACATTGTTTTTATAAGATATACCTTCACAAGATGTAAATATAAATATTTGATAATAAGTTTTATAAACATTAAGATTGAACCACATTCATAAAAATTATATCAAGAGCAAAATTTGAAATTTATATATCTATTTCACATGTTGCAAAAAACGGAATGAAGATTTTAATTATTGAACATTTTCTAATAACTGATATTTGCTAACATTATCTACACATTGATTTTAATTCGTCTAAATTCCCTAGATTTGTTAATTATCAACGTATAAATGAGACGTCATTGTTTTATAAGTTTTGTTAAAAAAATAAATAAACATGATTTTATTATTTAAATTTTGACGTAAGATTAAAATTTGTTTATATTCTAAATTTTAATACAGGAAGACATTGAGTTGTTTATATCATTCTGTTAAGTTTAACCTTAAATATTAATCTGAACACCGTTTAATAAAATTAAAAAAAATTAACATCATAAGTTTGAAATGATTATACTTATTTATTTTTTAAATTTAGAGAAAAAAAATATATTAAAGCTTAAATCAATAACAAATTACAAGTTAAGCTTAAATATATATTTGGTTCATATTTTTGTTTTTTTATTTAACTTAGTCATCATTTTCGTTTTGTGTTCAATTAGGTCCTCATTTTCGTCAAATTTTGGTTAATTTGGTCTTTTTTACTAACAGTATTTAAATATTTAACGTTTTTGAACAGTACATATCACGTGTCAACTCTTATTTTTTTTTTAAATTTAAATTATTTATTTCAAAAAAATTATCCACTTGTCAAGTCACCATTGTGCCACGTGTCAATGTCAATGGCACATGTCACACTGGTTGTATTATTTATTTTTGTTCAATTTAGTTCTGATATTCGTTATTTTTGTTCAATTCAGTCCTTACATTCATTATTTTTGTTTAATTTAATCCAAATTTTTATAAAATGAAACAACTTTTTCCCTTTCAATTTGCTATCAAATTTATTTTTTTTATAAATATTATATATATATATATATATATATATATGTATTTAAAATTGAAATTATTATTAGTTATTTTTGAAATTCAATTATAAATTGAATATAATTCATATATTCAATTGTTAAATTAAATGTGATATTTTTAATTATTTTATTTTATTTAACAATTAAATATAAGAATTTAATTTAATTTATAACTAAATTTAATAACTTATAACTGAATTTCAAAAATAATTAATAAAAATGACAATTTTAGAACAAATATTAGTATAACTTTAATAAAAGATATTAAATTTGCTGTCAATTTGAAAGAAACAAAATTGATTCATTTTAACCAAAATTGGAACGAAAATGAATAAAAATAACGAATATAATGACTAAATTGAACAAAAATAATAACACAACCACAAATTGACACATGGCATTGACATTGACAAGTGACACAATTATAACTTGACACGTGGACAATTTTTTTAAAATTAAAAAATAAAATAAAAAAACATAGGAACTAACACGTGACATGTACTATTTGAAAACATTAACTATTTAAACACTGTTAGTAAAAAAAACCAAATTGACCAAAATTTTACGAAAATGATAACCTAATTGAACGCAAAATGAATATGAGGACCAAATTGAATAAAAGCAACAAAACTAATGACCAAATGTATATTTAAGCCTACAATTTAATATCGAAGTTTACGGATTAAAAACATATTTAACTCTAAAAAAATAATTTAGGACTTTATCACTAAAATGTCTTTCATACTTTAAAGTATTTTTTTATTAATGTCACTACATATATTTTATATAATTCAATAAGTGTTGTTACAATAATATTTTGTCGTTAACTTTTAGTTAAAATTGAAATTAGTCTCTTTTTGACACTTTAATATAATTTAGTCCTTAAACTTTAAAATAACCTGTATTTAGTCTTTGTAACCAAATTTTATTGAATTTATTTGATGTTTCAACATAATATTTAAGTTTGTTTATACCACTCATATATTTCAACTTAATAATAAATTCTTTCTTACTATATTTCACCGCACTAAAATTATAAGGTTACATAAATATTAATGCGATATGGATTCTAAATATGTTTAAGAATAATTATGTCTTAAATGAGCCAAACTGATAGAAAAATATTTGAAATATTAATATGAGATAAATTATAAAATGCAAGGAAGTTAAATTAAGTACTAACTTTTGAAATCTTAATACTAGAGTGAATTTATGTGTGAGAAATTAAAACTTACCAAATTCAGATAAATAATTTGTTTAAATATTTATTTATTTGAATGTTGCTTCGAATATTTTTCACTAGTCGAAGTTTAGTAAGGCAGAGAAACTAACTCACATTACAGATAAAAGAAAAACGAAATTTAATTCAAAGCGTCTCTTTAAACCAGTCTTATAAGTGACAAGGATTTCTAAAACTAGAAGAAAAAAAAGCATAACTTTTTTTTTAAATTTATAGATTTGAAAATAATTAATCAAGTGTTTTAACCTGGGGATAAAAGTACTTTTGATTATTTTTATCAACTATCATAAAACTTAAATAAACGCGATTAAGCCATTTACAAATAGATTTTGTAAATGGAAAAAAAATGTACAATATTTATCAATAAAAAAAAATATATCCTTAATGGTACAATTTTAAGGATAGGAATTATAAAACTAACTTACTTAGTTCATATATTGATTTGTGATTTGATGTGCATGTATATGAAAAAAATGCAAGTAGCAAAAATGGTGATAGAATAAAGTGTTATTATGCTTGTGATGTGGTTTTACTTAGGTTTAGGTATATATCATAATCTCATTGTCTTTTTCTTATTTAATTTATTCGTACATGCATCTCGCTATCTTTACAACTCGTATACACTGCAATTCGAAAAGGGAAGAATGAAGTGATGGAACACATTTATCCAAACAAATTTAGAAAAAACTCATTTTTTTTTTTCCATTCACACACACGATACCAATGCCTCTATTAATTCCATCATATTCATCCAGCTAAAAATTATTGTTCACAATCAAATAAAGAAATTTTCACCACTATAGCACCTTTAATAAAATCCCCAAATAACATTAAATGCCATTTAGTTACACAAACAATACATATTATTATATAAAATCTAAATTAGATTGTTGGAAAGTCGAATTCTAAACTAGAATTAGGAGGAGATTGAATAAAAAACCAACCAAGATTTAATTGTTGGGAAATCGAATTATGAACTAGATTTCTATTTTTTTGGTTAAAAAAAGAAGAAGGAAGAGAGTTTTGGATGAAAAAAACTATTTGTAAAAGATAATATAATTTTGATTTTGATTTATTAGAATCATCTTAAAGAGTGAATTCTAGACTATAAAACCCGATTGTGATTTAAAATTTTCATTCACCTATGCACAATTATTTCGTCGTATCCATAATTGACGTAAGATTTTCGATCAATTGAATTATAAATATAAACTATAAATCTTATTATCATATGAAGAGAATATTAGTTATATATAAAAGAAAAAAGATTGCAATTCGGATGAAAAAAATCTCAAATAAAATAAAATTTAACACATGGTTGCATTTTTTTAAATTTTTTTTAGTTATTAATTTAGTCTATATATTTAATCACATTATTCACTTTCATTCTTATATTTTTTTTTACTGAGTTTTATTATGTTTTAAATAGATGTTATTGTTATGTGTCAAAATTTAAGTTATCTTTTATTTTAGAAGTCTCTAATTTAACATGTAACACCTCTTATATTTTAACACAGAACACATCAAATTTTATAATATAAAACATTCTAAACAGACTTAAAAAGCTAATTTAATATTTAATATAAAATAGTATGTCTAACTAAAAAAAATATTGAAATCTAATTGACTAAATAAAATATATATAAGGATCCTCAGTTATTTTTTTATTCCAAACTTTATTTTCTGCACAAAAAGAATAGCGAAAATACATATGAGGGTATAGGATTTTTTTTCTTTTTTTATAAAACTTAATTAACTCATTTCCCAAATTTTCCATCTCTCTAGAAAGAAAACAGGGGGGAGAATGAATGTAACGTTGGAAATGGTTATCTTTGGTGACTTCGAAACTATGATACTTTTGTTTGAATCGAACAGAGGAAAGAAGAGGTTGAATTGAGGTTTCAATCAGCACATTCTCTCTTCTTCCCTTTTTGTTGTCATGGTCACAATCCTGAAATGTCATATCTCAATCACAAACCCAAGATTGATGATGCACATCGTGGGCAGCTTCAGAACAACTTGCATTCCAAGTACACAACCATCAATAAGGATTCCAATAAATTCAAATTACAAAAAACTTCTTTATCTTCCCCAAACAATGCTCATCTATTTTATTTTATTCTCAATCTACTTTTCAAATTTCACGATTAAGGATCAAGAAAAAAAATTCGTATTTACAAATATTTATGGATAAATTTTTTTTATGTATGTCAAACAAATACTATTAATAAATACATTTGTGTAATGAGTACAAATGTTTAATTATGGATTAAATATGTTTTTATCCTTTAACTCTTAATTATAACTCGAATTAGTCTTTTTTTAAAATTTTGATCTAAATTAGTCTATCAACTCTAAAATTGTATAAATTTAATTTTTTTAACCAAATTTTATTAAGTTTATTTGACGTTTGAAAAGTGTTCCATGATAGGTTTTTTAGTTAATGTTGAAGTTTGGATCAAATTTTCAAAAATGAACTAATTCTAATTTTCACTAAAAGCTATGACATCAAAATTATATTTAATTTTTTAATTATTCTTGTGTTAACGAGATGTATACGAATATCATAGTATAAAATTCATGTGATCAAATAAAATTAGTGAAAAATATTAAACATGGAAGAATTGTTTAAGATCTGAATTTATATATTTATATTGTTTTATTTAAATCTATGAGATTCAAGTTATTTTGTAAAAAGGTTAATTCTTTAAAGTTTATATTTCGGTATAACTCTTTTAAACTTACTTTTAGAACAATCAAATTTGTTTGCATTAATACTTTATCGATCAATTTGATTTGAATTGTACTTAAAATTAATTTTTCTATTTAAGTTTATATTTTAAAGGTTTATTTTTAAATAGTTTTATTTAAAGTTTTACAAATATAAAATATAAAAATATTTATGGATATTAACAACTATAAGTAAAATTCACGGTTAATTTTCCGCATATACATGACAAATAACAGAACATGCAACCAAAAACATTGGGTAGAGATTATCAATAGTACTCAAAATATGAACTTATCTTGTACGGATGGAATATAATTAGAGCAATATTAACATCGCTTATAAGACATGTATAATTAATGATTATTGATTTCATTATATTTATATTAAAATTTGGAATAATTAATTACATTAATTCAAATAATATAAATTCATAAATGTTATATCGTTGTTGATAATTAAATAATTTAAACTTGTTGATAGTTGGTATACTATTACTTGATTGTTTTAGACGTGTAAAATTATTTTAATCTTTTGTTTTTGCATCAAGTAAATTATTTATTACAATAAATTATCTATTACGACTGTATAATACTTATAAACTTTTTTTATCTCAAAATAAAATAAAATTATATTAATAACTATTGAGATCAAAACTCATATTTAATGTCATAGTTAACTATTAAATTTTACAGGATCCTAAGATTTTACTACTTTTTTATACTAAGTTGCCCTACATTTTTTTACTGTTTAATATTATACTAATATATCTTTTAATTTAAAAATTATATGTACGATTTATTGTTTTGAAAAAATAATGCATTATAATTCACTTTATCTTTTAAATTTTAAAACAAATTACGTTTACAATTTTAATAAAATAATTTTTTATAATGTTGAAAATCTATTGTAGGGCCTCTTTGGGAGCATAGGGGAATATAGTTTTGTTAGGATTACAGAGGGAGTTTAGGCACTGATACCACTCTCCACCCAAAACCTTAAGACAATGGGTCTTTATTCTTATATAATGCTTCACTTTCTCATTTATAGTCAATGTGGGACTTAGAATCACACTTGGATTCCTATCCCTTCAACCACACGCTTACCTGAAACCCTTGTCAGGAAGACTTTCGATACAAGGACCATACTGCACTCGTCTGAGCCGGTTTCAACCATCGGCTCTGATACCACTTGTTAGGTTTTATAGAGGGGGTTTCACTGAGGAGAACAACACCAATGAGATCTGAGCCTAACCACATAAGACACTGACACCACTCTCAACCCAAAACCTTAAGGCAAAGGGTTTATGAGTCTTTATTCTTATATAGTATTCCACTTTCTCATTTTTAGCCAATGTGAGACTTAGACTCACACTTGAATTCCTAACAAGTTTAAAGTTACTGAATGATCATAGTTGTTTTGTAGTGTAGATATTATAAGATAGAAAGTTTTAAATGTTTTTATTATTCATTTCTCTAAAATTATAGTTTTCCTAAAAATTTAAAACCACTTACTTTTTTTTAATTTCTGTCTAGATTTACACAATGATTATATATATATATATATATATGATTTTTTTAATTTATAAGGTGAACACTATAAGACAATACTTCATTAACAATCAATTTTAGTGATCAAAAGTTGTTAGTCACTATAGTGATTAACTTAGATATCAATTTGTAAAATAAAAAATTATTGATACTAAAATAATTAAAATCATGAATAAAAAATTATAATTGGTTTCTAAATACCAAGGTTTTAGTTTTAAAAGGAAATTGGTCTCTAACAATTAGTTACTATTGTTTTTGCTACCAAAAGAATTGATTTCTAAATTTTCTGTAATTAATTACTTACCAATTTAACGAAGAATTATAATTTTTTATTCATAGCAATGATTATTTTAGTAACTATTTTTTTATTTTATTTTGTAAATTGATATCTAAATTAGTTACTGTAGTGATTAACAATTTTTAGTCACTAAAATTGATTGTTAAAGAGACATTTTCTTATAATAGAAGATAATGAGAATAGGTTTAACTCCACTAAAGATATCATTGATTAGGATAACTTTTTTATTATATATAATTTTAAGTTATTATTTCTCTAATTTGCTTTCACGTGGTCGTAAAACTAGTTACATGTATGATCAATTAAGGAAAATATAAATCTATATAGTATGAGTTCATTACATTGTGTTTATTTATTACGTTTGACTTCTAAAAAACAACCAAAAAGATTATAAAAATATCAACTCATTCTCTTTTTCCAGAAATTGATTGTTTGGAAAGTATGATATTCTCATATTAGGAAAATTAACTATGTTAGCTTTGAGAAAATTAAGTTTGTTCTTGGAATTTAATTGTTAATGGTGTAGTTATTATAGACAATGGTAGAATTGAACGAGACATTGGTTAGATTATATAGTAATTTGTTTTAGTGAATTGGATTTAAATGCGCTAGGTAAGTTTAAGAAATTTGGTACCAATTGGACAAGTTTGTTTTGTATAAAAACCCATATGAAAATGTATGAAAATTGATTTTTTTTAACATTTATCAAACTGATGATATCTATATAAATAGTTCTATAGAAAGACAAGGGATATTACAAGTAATTAAGAGATGAAGATATTTATTTGGAAAAACACATACCAAAAGAACATTTAATCAAAGATATCACTAAGGAAAGAGTGGGAGAAGAATTTCTTTGAAGACTTTATTATATTAATGACCTTCTGACATTGGAAAATTTTCATGAATATTTATGTTGAAAAGGTTTTCCTGCAAAGTTTGTTCCAGGTTTCACTAGAAGCATTGCTCTAGAATATGAAACTGACACCTTGCTGCTAATGAACCTTTCCCATGAAAAAATAAATGCTTTTGGAAAAGTCACCTTCACATGCAATTAGATTTCTAAACTTTGACACATTCAGAAAAATCTCATTTCTTTCTTTTTCTTAAAGCTGAATTCTTTTCATTTGTAGTGATTTAAAATATTTTATACAAATCACAATTTTTTTGACAAATAGTGGAAAAATTACAGGAATAAAAATATTTTTGTAATGTCTCTGTCTGACCAAAAAGATATTAAATTAATCATCTTGTTTTTAGTGCTTATGAATGCTTCACCTAAAAAGCAGACTATATAGCAAATAACAATTAATAAGATAAGATGAGGTTATAAGGACCACGATGAAAGAAAAATGGTCCTCGCATCACATGCATTTGATAGAGACTAACTAAATGCACCATCGTTTTAACCTAAGATCACCATGTACCAAAAAGACTTAAAAGGATAAGATAAGATAAATACAATATATTTTGAATTTTTATTTTTATTATTGTGAATTAAAACACAAACCTTCTTTCCGAAGAATAGTATTGAGTGTTTCTTTATCTATTTTAACATATTGTAGAATTGACTTTAAATGGACATGTACTTCAAATATTATTCTTTACCATCACTTATTCTGTGTTCATAAACTTAAGCCGACTGCATGAGATTATTATGACCAGTCACCATCACAACTTTGACCAAGTATATTTAAAAGGGTTAAATATGTTTTTTTTCTTAATTTTTTTTGTGAATTTTTGAATTAGAAAATGATCTTTTGACTACTAAATTTTGACAATTTTCTCTTACAACCTTAGGTGTCATCTTCTAAGTGATTTTTCATTTTTCTCATCCTTAATTTTCCAAAATCACTTCAAAGATGACACATCATGTTGTAAGAGAAAGTTGTCAAAATTTAGTAGTCAAAATATTATCGTCCGAATTGGAATTAGTCCAATTCAAAACTTTGGACCAATTTAGTCTTTCATATTTCGAAATACGTGGATTTAATCCTTGTAATCAAATTTTATTAACTTTATTTGACATTTCAAACACGTTTGATAATAGTATTTGACTTAACATTAAAGCAAAAATGTGTCAAACAGTATAAACTCAAATACAATCCTGAAATGTGTACGTAACATTAAATAAATCTAACAAAATTTGATTAAAATGACTAAATCCACATATTTCGAAAGATAAAGGACTAAATTGGTCCAAAGTTTCAAAATGGATTAATTCTAAAATTCACTGAAAATCAAGGGACCAAAAACATATTTAACCCTATTTAAAAATACGAGAAGATAAAAATTTTATTATTTATTATAGCCTTGGTCACACCGACTAGAATATCTCGTTAATAATTAATTTTAGTAACAAAAAATTATTAATTATTAAAAATAATTATAAATCAATTTTTAATGATTTAATTTACGTTCATTTTAGATTTATTCAATTTAAATTTATTTTTTCAGTAAAACTAGTTTTTGATTTCTTTTTAAATTCAAATCCAAATATATTTAGATCTAAGATTTAAATTTAGATTCAAATATTTAATCATAAGACAATTAATAACTTTTATTTATTAAAATTAATTTTTAATTAAATATTATTTTTAGTGTAAAATCAAACAAAATTATGTCTATTGTAAATTTTACTAAAATAAACTATTAAAAGTTGAAACTAGTCAATTTGATTATTTCGAAAAATATAATAGTTTAAACACAAGCGTATCGTAACATCTCGTTTTAATAATTTTTATGCTATCAAACAAAACATTAAAATTCTGATAATTCAAGGGCAGATGATAGTAATAGGCCAGTATAAGGTACCAATACATTCATCCTCAACATAACTATAAATGTACTGCCTATACACACAACTTACACTAAGAGAGGGTTACAAAACACCCATCATCCAAGCAAAACTAAGGGTGGAAGTTACTTTTTGGAAACGCTCAAACATTACGCACTCCTATCCAGGAGGGGTGTATCTTCACCTGCACTCTTAGCTGCTCATGCCAAGCGATAAGGGCGATCATTGCAAAGAGAAAGACACACAAAACAAACATATGCAAGAAGGGTAAGCTAACTTAAATAAGAAGAAATCATGCAATTTAATAGTTAAGCATCAATCAGGGTCGATCACACAATTATCAGAATTGTTCAAGTCACCACAACCATGACACACCATCACCATTCTTGACTCGATATCCGGATTATGTAAGTGACATTGGAGCTCTTGGTGGCTTGTACTTGTGACGGTTCCCAAACTCTGCAGAGTTTTAGGCACAAGGGGTATTCACCCAACCACTCCCAAGGTAAGTCCCCTTCACGTCTATGACGGATCAGGTCCATAGACTAGGACCTCCTACTACTCCTCTTGACATAATCCATTATACTCTATATGAGTCTTAATGGTTATTAGGAGCGTCAGGATACCACCAATATGAGTCCTCATGTCCTTACATTCACTAAAACCATCTTCCTTAGAATTTCCCTTGAAATCCTAACTCTAACACATTCTCACACAGACCATTTTCACACAATTATCATCACACTGACTATCATGCATAAAAATCACATACAAGATAAGCCATTATCACACCAATCCACTTAACACAACTTCATTTAATCATAAACAGGGAAACAACTCAAATTCTTTAGTGAATCTCGCTCAAGCTAGAGAATCTCGCCTGAGCTAGAGAGTTGTCTCGCTTAGGCGAATCACTTTTGCCTGGGCGAGACTCCAAACAGAGAGTAACCCCTAAATCTGAGCGAATTCTCGCTCAGGCTAAGTTGTCTCGCCTAGACGAGATTGACTCTTGCTCAGGTAAAACCAGCTCGCCTAGGCGAGACCTCGCGCAGCATCAGCGGTGAGTTTCTGGTATTTTCGCTTAGGCAAGAGCTACTCGCCTGGGCAAAATCATCAGAATTTCAATCTGTTTTCACATGCAAACCACACAGTTCATGCCACACTCAAAATTCATCACACACAAGTGTTCATACTCATCAAACAACACACAATTCATGCAATTCTACCCCTAATCAACGATTCCTTGGCAAAATTAAAGTGAGAGGTTAGCTTCCCTTACCTATTTTGGTGAATGCTTTGAGTGAAAGCAACTTTAGAGAGGAGAAACAGAATTCCTTAGTTTAACTTAACGAATTCATCATCCAGACACAGGGAAGTGAGGAACACTTGATTAAACTCAGAACAAAAACATAATTCGAGTTGAAATCTGAAATTGAACCCCAAAACGAAAATGGAGACTTACTTAGAGGGAGGGAGGCTAAGAGTGGAGGCAACAAAAGTCTCTGTTGTGGTTACTTTCCCAGAATCTGTTTCAGGAGCAAGGAGAGATTTAATTATGGAGGAGTGAAGGTGACTGTGTAGAAAGTGATGATGAAGCAAGGAGAGAAAAAGCAAGAGTGATGTATGGCATTCAATGCTGGAATGAGGGGAGAAGAAGTAATTAAAAGGGTTATCACATATCATCGATGCTATCTATCAATGAGGGATTATTATTTTTTTTCGTATACAATTTTATTCTCTGTAACTACTTATCTTAATTTAAATAATTATTCAAAACAATTGTTTACTTTTATCTTTTAAATAACTACTTTTTAAAAAATTTAAATAATTACTTACAATAGAAAAAACTATTTACACAATGAAAAATATTTATAATAAAGTTATAAAAAATTATTTGTTTTTATAAAAATATAATAGGTTGGTATTAACTTTCTACTATACATGCGACTTTCAATGATTTGGATATATACTTTTAATGCATGTGAGTTATGGAAGGAGGTAGTGCAGATGCAGAAATAGAAAGTTGTGTGTTTGATGAGGCGATGTAGAAGCTGTGACATGTTTGGTCGAGATTCGTAATGATTCAAGTTTTGTGCATGTTGTTGTGTGGAGAAGCAGGATTTGTGACGTAACGGTTTGGACAATTGTTTGATAGAGAATTGAGCAAAGAAAAAAACTGGTTGAGTGGTTATAGTGGAAATGGGTTGTAGATGGTTCAGACGACCATTTCCAGTGTATGATGAAGCATGCGAAGTGATGAGCCCTTAGGTGGTGACACTTTTTTCTCAACCACTAACCATGCATGGTCCCGCAGTTATATTTCCCATTTCTTCTCTCATTCTATACCTATCCACAAACTTTATTATAAGTACTACTGTTTTTTGTCTATTAATCAGGTAATTAGGGTTTCAGTTTTATGGTGCTACTTTCACTATATAGACTATGTTATCTGCATAATATTTTTATTTAAAACATATAATTTAAAAACTTTACTATATACATGGTTACATTAATCAATCGAAATATGTATTATGTTAAAATATTATTTTTCATTAAAAAATGTCAATATAATGTTTATATAAATAATAACTTTGGTCTTAATTTGGATAGGTATAATATTACTCTATTTAAAAAAAAAAAGTTGGGACTAAATTGAATCAAAGAGACTTATATAAAAACTAATCTGAATCAATGAGACATAAGTAGGAATGAAATTGAATTAAAGAGACATATGTAGAGACTAAATTAAATCAAAAAGACATATACAAAGACTAAATTGAAATCAAGAAAATAACATTTGATATTAACGTTAATAAGTGGCAATATCCTACCACTGGCCAAGTAGAGTGTCACGTGTCACACTAGGGACACGTGACAACAAAAAATTCTTGATTTTGTTTAGATTATAAGAAAAAAAAAACACATATTGACATGTGGCATGATGTTAACATAATTAGTATTTTTTTTAAAAGAACTTAATTGAGACATTTTTTAAAAGTTATGATGCAGAAATTTTTTTAAAAGTTAAAAGTGGGAACCAAATTGGCACACTCTCACCAAAGAGATAACCATATGAGTAATTAACTCAATATTAAAATACATATAAACTAATTTATTTGTGTTATAAATTTAAATCTGAATCTAAACCTCATATTATAAATGAGAAGACCGAACATCTTATAAATGTTGATTAATTTCTTATATTAGTTAGACTTATATATATATATATATATATATATATATATATATATATTATATATATATATTTTTATTCACATGACCTAGGGTAAAAAAATTTCATAGGACTAAAATACCCATATAAGAAAATGTTCATAAGACAAAAATAGTTCCAAATATCCCACGTGTGAGGACCAACCCATGGATCAACATATGTGAGTTGGACTAAATAAAGATAGACATAGTTGAATCAAACCAAGGTTGACTTAGTGGTATCCTCGATGCAAGCTGACTTTACTCCACTTTTCAAGTATAATTGACTCTACTGTACCTTTCGGGTCAGGATGACTCAGATCGACTCAGACCCAAGCTAATTCAGATCAATCTTCAGCTCAAGTGACTAGGTTTGACCTTTGAATTATGTCGACTTGGGTCAAACTTTGACCAGGGTTATCTCGTCTTAACCTTCGAACATGGTCTGCCCTTTTCGACCTTCAAATAAGGTTGACTCGTCTCCACCTTTGACTTGAGTCAGCTTGTCTTGATCTTTAGTTTGGGTTCAACAAAAAGTCTTAAACTTCAACCAAGATTGATCCATCTTGACCTTCATATTGAGTGATCTGTCTCGACCTTTAGCTTGTGTTGGCCTATATCCACCTTATGTTTAAGCCAACCCATCTCGATTTTCAGCCTGTGCCATCTTATTTATACCTTTAGTCCGTGCCAATCTCTCTAGACCTTTGTCTTAGGTTAGCCCAACTTGGCGTTTGGTAACCCGTCTCCACCTATGGCTTGAGTCAGCTCGTCTCGACCTTTGGGTAGGGCCGACTTGTATTCCTACTTTACTACTACTCATTTATTTCTCCACTCAATGCCTAAAACCAACATATAAGGTCTTTATTTATAAACAATTTCACCCACTCTCAGTTGCAAAGGTTTTCTTGTATGTAGGGTTTTATTATTTCTTTGTCTCCTTAAATGCTCGATACCATTTTCTTGCAATTTAAGTTGTGCACGGTCTTGGAGTTGTTTTTTATCCGTCTTTGATTTTTCTTCTTAACCTCCTTTAATGTTTAACATCAAATTTTGGGAATCAAATACATCATCTTTTAAGTACCAAAATTATATGTCTAAATTACATAATTTAGACACTTGTCAACCATTGTATATAAATTTGTTTGTATGTATAACAAATTTACATACGAATCATAATCCATAAGTAATTTTCATAAATAAATCATAATTTTTCTACAAATCCAAATTTCTGTGTAAATATCAGTAGGTAACTAACAGATTTTTTACATAGAATCCCAATCATCTTAAGAGTATTTTAACAAAACAATGTAATTTAATAAATTTAATATTCCTCTAAATTAATCACAAGGGACTTAAGTATGCAAAGACAAAATTATGTTAATATCTTAAAAAGTAGTTTCTCCGAATGATACAATAGTTTAGGGGTTATTTGACTTAAATATCATGTATGTGTTCACTACGTGACAATTAAATTCTAAAACTCTCGCCGATATAAGAGGAAAAGTTACCATTATAATATAGTTTAAAAAAAAATCAAAATGGACGTACTTAAAAATCAATTACGAGATTGGGTAAGTCCTACTCCGTAAACACAATTTTAACCTTTTGTTTTCTTACAACCAAAAAAGTCATATTTAGCATACAAAACTTCATTTCATACATACTTTTATTAATTTATTGAAATTGTATTTAACAAACATAACTTATGCAATATGAAATCGTTGTTTTCCTAAAACAACCTATCTAGTTTTCTATTTAATCTCAAATTTGTTTCATTCTAATAATTTCTTTTAGAAATTACAATAGAGTTGTTATAGTTTATGAGTGTAAGAAAGCATTACAACTCTTAAATTTGTAAGTGTTTATTGTCTTCACTATGAGAAATTACAATTGTAAAATTTGTAGTATAAGAAGTTATTAAAAAAGACATATATTTGTACTTGTATATATATATATATATATTCCTTTGTCCATGATGATGATGATCCAATATTTTATTTGGCTTGAAGCATTTAAATATGAGATGACATGTATCCACAATGTGAAGCTACTACGTGGTGTTGGTGTGGTAGCATGTGTGATGAGAGTGGCTTCCACATGGGTCCACAAAATCCTCTAATCATAAGTTAGGCAAATGCTGATACTAAACCATTCACCCAACTCCAATTCCATGCTGATACTTCCCCATGCCAAAACCACACACACCTTTCTTCAACCCTAATTTAGTGTAACAACCCCTAAACTGTCGTTAATAGCTACCATAATTGCGGACAATGCTCGTTAATTATGTCCAAACCTCAGCTAAAAACTTCCAACAAAGGTGTTAAAACCACTTTCTCTTTTATTTCTTTAAGCTTTCACTCCATACTTTTTTTTATTTTAATCTTTCCCTCTTAAACATCTCAAATGAATTATTAAAGCAAATGTTTTAAATCTTATATTAATTTTACAAGTTATCAATGTTAAGAACCGATCTTTAAGCTTAAAATTTAATTTTATAAAATTAGCTTATAAGGTGAAGTTTTACGTCTACTGATATATTATGTCGAGGTACATATATACATATTGAATGTGGACTAGATATTTATGAGTAATACAATAGTGGTGGTACAATAGATCTAGCAAATAACAAATTTTGTCAGAATAAACTTGTAAATGATTATGATATTATTTTAAGAAGTGAACTTTAAACTTAAATCAATCTTATAAAATTGAGTTATAAAATGAATTTTACACTTGTTAATATATTTTAAATTTATTTTTATCTCTGATTGATATAAGATGTTTGAAATCTAGGTATCGATTATAATTGAATGTTTAGAGAAGGTGATTAAGTATCTAAAATAGTGTATGGTATTGACATAACCTAAGGGGTTTTTGTCTAATCATATGCGCATGTGTGGGTAAGGAGAAATGATGGGGTGAGATTAGGCGTGGGCAAAAGGCTATCACATATAAATAATGGTGGGTTTGATGGAGGGTCCCAATTTTTGATAATGGTTGGGGTGTGGAGGGCCTTTTAGTTGGCAAATTGACCCTTTTAGGGGACCATGTGCCTCCCTTTATGCCCCACTCTTCTCTCCCTTCATATTTCCTCATTTTTGGGTCAAGGTCCTGTTTGCCTTCTCTCAATCTCTTCTTCAAAACCCTATCACTTCTACTATTACAACTTCGACACCAATTAGGGTTACAGAAATGCCATGTTTTTCTATCACATGCTTCCCATCATACACAAAATTATGTTACAATAACAATAATAATCATATTAATACCATTTCGTGCTTCTTCTTTTTCTTTTTCTGTTGGAGAGGACGAGAACCCATGATGATCATGGCAAGTCCTATGCATCATGATGCAAAGGCGTAAAAGCGAGCATCATTGCATTTTTGTAAATAGAAAAATATCATCATTACTTAATTACTGATTTCATATTTTTCGTTAATAGAGTAATCATTAAATAGCCCAAGAACATGATTTTTTTTTTTTTCTTTCAAAAGTTATGTTGATTCTATTTCTAAGGTCTTTCGCATTATATATTTGTTGGGGATAAAACTTAATTAATAAAGTAAGACCTTTGGTGTTGATGAATCAGTTAGAATGAGGACATTTTTACTAAAATTGAGTTTTAAGAAAAAGAGTGAGAAAAAGGCTATTTTTTTTTTATTAATACTGTGTCTTTCTATTATTTGTTTTCAACAAAATAACCTCTTAAATTGAGTTTCCATAGATTTAGAGATTTATCATTATCTTTCTTCATTTCTTCAATTTTTCTTAATAAAACTCACGTGTAAGGCTGTGTGCAAAGATTTTACTAGTGTGAAGAATCAATTTACAATATTAAGATGTAATAAAGAATCAAACTTTGAGATTTAGTCTAGAGAATTTCTTCTTGCACCGCATATTTGCTTCCTGCACCCTGTAATTTTTAAAATTTCAATTATACCCTTGTTCTAATTATAGTTTCAAATTATATAATTTGTAGAAATTTCGGATTGCACGATCTCTAATGAAAAATTATATTCTAAATTTAACAATTTGTAATACAAATTGAAAAGACAATCCAAAATGTAAATTATATTCCGAATTATACGATCTTTTAATGTAATTATCACTTTTCACATTTAGAAAAAGTGGGAAATGATAGTTGAAATTAAATTTCTTCAAATTTTGTTTGCAATTATGAGTGTTGCATTTAGGGAGGTAGGGAATGGGAAGTGGAAGAAACTATGGAGATGCGGTGGTTTAGAAGGAAGGAGCGGGAAGAATATGAGGACAAATTTGTCCTTTCAATATGTTAATGGAGGTGCAGGAAGGAAGTATGAAGGGGCAGGAAGAAATACCCTTTAGTCTATTTTTGGTAAACGTGCACGACCCAACCCACTTAAATGTTTTCAGAGAAAAATGACAATTTCTTTTAGCACCACCATATTTGTTTTCTTGAACTCTGATAGAGATTCATTTTAGATTGTGTAATTTAAAATTAAAAAAAAATTCAAATTATATAATTTATCAGAACCTATCTTTAAATTCAGGAATATATTTCATATTTTATAATCTAATTTATCAATCCAAAAAATATAAAGCAGGAACAATTTAAGTAGGAAAACAATTTAGGCTTTCTTAATGTTCCATTAGACTAGAAATCACTAATCAAGGAACAATAATGAAGGAAAAATATAGAGCCCACATTTTCGTTTTGTCCATATTGTGTTAAAGCATTAGGCTCATATGCAATTGATATCCTGTTTTTTCTTACTACACTTCTTCTTCTTTTTCCCTGCACCTCCACGATTTCTATAATTTCAATCTCGCCTTTCCTTTTTTTTTTTTTTTCAA
>Ga0214543_1006854_pt1 | contig 20002 bp, 8 predicted proteins | sample CNSS2metaG_FD_160094 | JGI IMG/M metagenome (GOLD analysis project Ga0214543, IMG submission 160094) | Root nodule microbial communities from cowpea collected in UCLA plant growth center, Los Angeles, California, USA - CNSS2 | ecosystem: Host-associated > Plants > Roots > Nodule | place: USA...
ACAATCAACAAAAAATAAAAAAAAAAAAAAAAAAGCTGCAATCATTGCATTTACAAGACACACAATAGTGTTGCCAAAATCTAATCCTACTGTGCTGAAACCATTGCAAGCTGTACTGTACTCTGTAGACCATAGATTTTAGTATGACAATTACCATGATAAAGATTTCAGATAATTGTTTAAATATCAGATGTATGAAACCTTCATTCAAGGGTATATAATCAACACTGAGCAACAAAAAATCTTGTCTGATAGGAGTATATTTACCCACATTTTTTTTTCCTCTAGCTTCCCCTACCCTTATCCACTGGAATCAATGTTTTCTATGAACTTGTTTGGACGAACTTCTCCATTAGCTTTTTTTAAGAGTGAAAAATAAGAGGAAAAAATTGAAATTAACATTTTCATAATCATAAGCTAAATTAGCTTATACATAAGCTAATTTGTAGAAACTCTCTCATTTAGTTTATCTAAACTTTTATTTATTTTTTTAACTTGTGCACAAACTAATTTTAGCTTATAGAGAAGTTAATTTCAATTTTTTTTCTTATTTTTCTCTCCTAGAAGGACTAAGGGAGAACCTCGTCCAGACAAACCCAAAAGGTATCAATATGAGTATAATATACCACTTCAACAGAAATGGAAATAGAGCCATTTTCAAAGCAATTCAAAATGATTAAAACTGAAATGGAAGTGCAATCTTGAAACATGTAAAAGCTTACTAGAAACAGATCATATGTAAATTTAAAAGATTGTAATATGAGAAGCACATTTGAGTATACTGGAAGTTTTTAACTAAATTGGAAAACAGTAGACAGCATTAAAAAGGACACAAATAATACTACACACATAATTAAAAATACATATTAACTGGAACTAAGTACTTTTCAAAATATTAAAGTAGATCCTTGGAAAGAAAAGGCCTTACTTCAACATTTATCATCATAAGTTTGCATTGTCACAAATACACTTGTCTATAACACTCCTAGAGTAGGATGAGCACTGAAAATCCTCTATTCCAGTTTGATATTCAGAGAACACAAGACACAGCACTGGTGTTTGTCGAAAATAAAAGAATTTGTATACCTTTTTTTATTGGACAATAAACCAAATTGATACTGTCTTATGAGATAGTAGGTTACAAATAAAGCATAGCATCCATTTTGAAATGAGGTAAAAAAGGAAACAAAATATAAGTGGAACCATACTTCTGCATGCAACAACATTCTCTCATCAAAGCCAATCGCTGTAGAACTGTTTGCCACTGATTTCTGTGAGCCAACATCTACAAAGATATAGATCAAACTTAAATAAGTTTGGAGCTTAATATCACATTAGACAGGGAAAATACGTGCAACCATATAAAAATAATCAAATCACAAGAACCAAAATATGGACTTATAAATTAGCATGGCAGACTACCCCTACCTGCCATTAGGTAAATCTACAGAAACAACTCTTCTAGTTTGAAATATCACCCTTATTTTGAGTTTATAATACTGATACCCAGCCCTGGATAAATTTCTTTTTGCCATAGACACTCCATTCGTACACCAAGCTCCCTAGGATTTTGGGTTTCCTACACACATCTATATTTTTAAAACCTACAAAAAAGATAAAGAATTAAACTAGAAAACTGATTTGCAGATTTTGATAAATTACAATTTTGTTATTCAATAATACTAAAAAAAGGCTATATGACTTTAAATTCAATTAGTGCCTGGTGTTAATTTTACTTTATGCCTTTCAGCATACTTTTCTTCACATTAACTTAAACAGGTAGGGCCAAGTATAGCTAAGGGCGACAATAATACTAAGAAAAGGCTATATGACTTTGAATTCAGTCAGTGACTTATGTTAATTTTATTTTTATGCCTTTCAGCATCCTTTTCTTCACATTACCATAAACAGGTAGGGCCGAGTATAGCTAAGGGCGAAAATATGTTTTTATCCATAGTTTCATCTTATATAAAGGTTTTTTTTAAAATATTGAATTAAGTCAGTATTTTCTAAATTAGATATATTTTTTGTGAGTCTTGTTGATATCACCCAAGGTTCCAATCCTACATCGCCCCTTTCCATTCCACATGCAACAGCTAAATAATTATAAGTAATACAGCAGATGCAGTTTTGAAAGTAATAACAATACAACCTTGGCTATGACAGCTTAAAATGACCAGCCATACAGAAAACCATTAATCGAAATTGAAAGATTCCTTGCCAAACCAACATTATATATAGTACCAAAACAGCATATAGAACAAACAACATTTGGATTCAAGTATAATCATCACAGAATTATTAACCAAGCATGCATATACACCTTTCAGTCCTTTTACATCTCCCTGGACTTCAATCAGATCCTCGTCTTGAGCTAAAGGAGATGCAAAAAACCCATGGCTGAGGATTTTAGACTCCCTGTGCTCCCCACATATCTACAGGAAGAAGATAGCACTAAATTATTCACCAAAAACAGAGTGATCCGTAACATTGATAGGTTGACTAGTTTATAGTTTATCACCAAACCAAACACATTCCTATACATCAGAAAGAAACTCATAACAAAGGGAATGGCATAAAATACAACAGAAAGGTAAATTGTAAACATACATAGCAACAGTCATTGCAATCCAAGTTAATCATAGTACAATTTCTGCAGCACCACTTTTTGATTTCAAAATCAACACACTTGTGTAACTGAAACGGCTCCCAATCACTGTCCTCCTCGTCATCCTCATCAAACACGCCCTCATTTTGATACATATCCTGAAACGTCAAGTCCTTCTGCAGCCTGGCCCTCTTGGCAGGCTAAACAGACGACAGTCAGTCACAGATAAAACACAACATGTTCAGTGTAAAATACACTGTCCTAAGAAGCAACAACAAAAACTTCACAAATACAACAGACACATACAACATGAGGGTCAGCAACTGCATCATTGGCATCAGAAAGCGAGTTGGCGAGTGCAGCAGAAGCTGGAGAAACCTGTTTGTGAAGACCGTTCTCAGCTTCCCCATTTGTTAAACGATTCGTTTCAAGACCTCCGCCACCCATTACAATTTATTCGAAAACCTAGCAGCTACCACATTTCCTTACAGTAAGACAGAGTCACCACCAAAAATTACACAACAACAAAGACAATGGTCCTATAACTTGACAGACAAATTAGTAAAAAAATACTTTTTTTTTCATTTCTTACTAAAATGGGGCTATAAATAGTGGGAAAATTTAACAAGAAAATAAAAACACAAAAAGAAAATAAAAAGATAAGAGAGAGAGAGAAGTACCTTTGCTATGGAAGTGACTATGGATTGAAAGTGGGAGAACACAAAAATAGGGGTTTGTGAAAAGGGTAGGATTGACAACGAGATCCAAATGGGTAAAAAGATAAAAAGAAAAAAAAAAGAATAAGAAGAGAAAAAGAAAAAAAGATGAAACCGAGGGAAGAAGAGCACATAGAAATAGAGGGCGGTAAGTGTTACCAGTAATGGGTTTGGACTTTGGAGAAGAACCTGCGTCTGTCCAAGATTCACTCTTTCTTTGACGATTTGGACAGGGCAAGAATGTAACAACACTGTTATAAATATATTTGTTGTCTCTGTTTATTTATACTACAAAACATGTCACATTAGCTTCTGCTAGTTTGAATTTTTATTATTTTATTGAGTTGAAATTTAATTGTTATAATAATTATTATTATTTAACATTTTATTGTCTATACTACTTTCAAGTTTAATATTTATATGTACATATTTTTATTTATAACCGTATATAAAAGAATTTATTTGTGTGACAGCTGTTTCGATGTGCATAATTTTTAAATAGTTTTACTTTTTTATTAATATATTTATTTTTCTTTTTAAGTTTTTGTCAATATTTTTTTAATTCACTATTATGTTTACATCATTCTTTACCAATTTAATCTTTTATCAATATATTATATTTTATTATTTTGTTTTTTAAGCTTTTGTAAATATTTTTTAACTTAATTAATTATATAAATATGTGATATTTTTTATCTATACTTATATATAAATAGAAATATATTTTTATACAAATTCGGATTTACTCTTTATAATATAATTGTTAACTTATTTTGTTAAATATATCCATTATTTTGAAATTTTCTTAATAAATCTACCACAAGTTTCATTTTGTTTTTCTTGTTATATTTGTAACATTGATGTATTTCTTAAAACTACTGCGGAACTCTTTCTTCTTTTCTCAATTCATCTAAATATTATTCATTACTTTAAGTATTGAGATTTTATTATGTTTGGTGATTTATGAGAATTTGATTGGTTTATATCAATCAAAAAATAGTGCTTGTATTTAAATTTATTTGTTAATAATTTTGTATGGCTCCTGAAATTTGAATCGTTGTCCCTAATAATTTCAATAATTATTCATATAATCTTACGTATAACGGATATTTCTCTCCTTGTTTACACAATTCATATTATGAGTTTATTTTCTTAATATAATGGTTACACCGTAAGGAAATTTTAAAGAGATCATCTTCTTCTTTTTTGTCACAATTAGGTCTCTATTTCGAAAATTTTGTATTGTAATTATATCTTCACCAGGTAGTTTTTTTAATATTTTTAACTTTTTTTTATTTTCTTTGTTTACAATTTAAAAGAATTTCACGTGTTAAACTGTCATTGTATCACGTGACAGAGACAGTATGATGTGGCAGTCACAGTGCCACATGTCACTATTAAATGTGACAATTCTCAATTTAATATATGTATTTTGTTATTTTGTCTCAATTTCGTACCATTTTTTTAAAAACTAAAGTAATTTCATCTCTACTCAGATTGAGACAAAATTTAACCTTTATATAAATGTCACTGTGATATTTTTAACAAGATTAAGTTTTTAGTTTACATTGAATTTTATTTAAATATTGCTTCAAATATTTATATATCAACAATTAATAGACAAATGTTAGAGTTGCTGTAAAAATAAAAACTTTATAAATTGAATTGTAAAATTTTAAATAAATATTTATTTTAAATTGTTTTGAAATTTTATATTTGAATTTGTAAAGTTGTTATTTTTAAAAACATTTATCTATAAACTATATATATATAAATATTTAAAATAAAATGTAAACAAAGTTCAATGCAAAATATACATTTAAATAAACTTAATTTTGTTAAAAATATCAATTAAATAAAAATATCATTGTAAAATGTATATAAAAATTAATTTTGGCATAGGGATGAAATTGATTTAGTTTTAAAAAATTGTAACAAAATTGAGATAAAATAACAAATACAAATACTACATTAATATTTTTCACATCCAATAATTACATGTGGCACTGATATTGTCACATCACACTGTCATTGTCACGTTGTACAATGTCAATTTGGCACGTGACAAATTTTTTCAATTACAAAAATATATATAAATTAAAAAAAAAAAAATAAAAAAAAAAAAAAAAAAAAAACAATCACGTACTAACACGTGACATTTAGATAACTATGTTAGTGTACTATTAACATAAATGACCTAATTGCAACTAATTTTTCAAAATAAAAATCTAATTGAGACAAAAAGACGAAGGAAATCAACTTGAAATTTCCGTTAAAAAAATGAGGACTAATGAAACGATTTATCCTATAATCATTGTTAAGTAACCTTTTAAGAGTAACGTTATTTTGAAAACTTTTTAATAAAATTGCCACAAGTTTCATTTGTTTTTCTCTAATTTTTTGGTATTTGTAACATTAAGGTACTTATTACTGCTACTTCCGATTTTCTTTTCTTTTTTAAAATTTTCGAGACATTTCCCACTACTATGAATATTGGAATCTTCATCATGTTTGATTGGTTTACATAAAGAAAAAATGAATGCTTATATCTAATTTTATGGATTCATAATTTTGTGTAGCTCCCAAAATTTGAAAAGTTCCCTTGATAATTTCATTAATTATTCATTCTTGTTAAACATTTTTAGCATATGTTCTCAACACATCTCATCTCACTAGGAAGGAATCACATAAGATGAATAGTCAAAACTTAAAAGACAATTAAAAAAAAAAGAAGAGAAAAGCATTAGAGTTTATTATACTTTAAAATTCAAATTAAAAGTTGTCACTTAAATTATTTAACTTGTATTTCATAATACTACTCTAACTCACACATTTTTTCACCTTTATAAGTTAATCACTTCTACTAAATTAAAACTTTTAACGGTTAGGATCGAGCGCTTACCACTAGGCCAAAAATTATACCCATTAGTCAGGGCGCAACTCCTTTTACTTAGCTCATTAGTCAATGTGCAACTTTTTTTACTTAAGACTGTAACATTCCTCAAACGCCATGATTCAATTAGACTCAGTCCACTTGGATTCACAGGACAATTGATGTCACATGCAACAATCTCCTCCTCAATCATTGTCCTACTAGGAATCTCACTTGAATTGTGACTTGACCCACTAACATTTGTCATCGGACAATTGTACAATCCACGACATTAACTCATATTTAAATAGGTACAAAACTATTTACAAAAGATATCCAAGTACAATTTACATGTAATGGCATGTGTTCATAATTTTGTAACTCTGAACTTTTCTTTTCATAATAACTTCATTGAGTATTCACTATTTTAAACATTTTTAGCTTTTTTTTCATATTTCATTTTTATGTCTTCGTAATTTTATACTTCCAATATTTTTTTAATATTTTAATTAGTTTTTCATTATCTTTAAATATTGTTAGCATCTCTTTTCTATATTTAATTTGGCAATTCGATCGTAATTCACACATTTTTTCACCTTTATATTAAAACTTTTAACTTATATTCAAATCGTAACATCTCATCTTAGCATATTACAACAAATAAAACAGGACACTTCATCATGATATTCAAAACAGGTAATTCAACGTGTATAAAATATATTAATATATTAATATAGTCTTATAAAAGAAAAAAAATATAGGACTATAAAAGTATATCATATATACACTCGAACTAAACCAACAAACTCTATAAAAAAATTGACCAAAACTAAAATTCTTTAACATTTCACTACTTTGACTGATAGTTCATTATCTTCTAATGTGCTTTCATCCAATAGGTGATTATCACAAACAAATAAATAAATAACTACACAAAAAACACAAAAGGGTAAATTAGTGTACAAAATAGTTGTCCTATACCATTAAAGCATATTAACCATTAATAAGCATGATTAACCAACTTCACATATTTTGAGGAAAATAGATACCTAAAGAATAATTAAACATTAGTATAATTAGTAATTAATTTTATATATAACTCCATATGTTGATCGGAAGATATTCAGACACATAATTTTTAAATATATTTTTAAATATTCATAACTATCATCAATTTTATAACATGGAAAATTCATCATCATTTGATTATTATGAAAACAAAGGATATCCTGTATTCTTTCAACAACACAATATTTTGATTAAGTTAGTTTAATATGTTGGTTAAATTAAAATAATATAAGTTAAAATTCAAAATAGTTAAATATATTTTTAATATTTAAATTTTAACTAAAATTGAGATTCGTTTCAATTTCAAATGTGTATTCATTTAAAAATAATTAAATATAATTTTCTTAATACAACTTTTTTATATTTTTTTATGAGTAAATGTTATGTCTGATTTGTTTATGACATGTAAAAAAATAATGTGTTTTTTTCTTTAATGTCAATTAAAAAATGTGTTATTATATAAATTTATAATCAAAGTATAATAAAACAATAAGACAAAAGTGAAATAAGTACATGAACTGTACAATTTTACACAAATAAAATTATATGACACTTTATTAATTTACACCAATGTCAATGAAAGAATGTGATAAAGTTTTAAAAAATAAATAAAAGAAAAAATATTGAAGTTTGTATTCTTATAAAAATGAGGTATATCTTGTAAAATATTTTAGAGTACTTCAAATATCACATCTTCAAATAATATCCATCCTCAAACTCTAAGTATTTGAATTTCACAAGAGAAATGTGCTTGCAGGATACACCTTGGTGCTAAAGTCGATCTGAATCTGATGTGTCAGAATATAATAAATGTTAACGTAAATACGTTAGTAATGTACGTTGTAAAACGTGTCAAAGGATAATAAATATTAACATAAATACGTCATTAATGTATTTTGTAAAACGTGTTACTTGTGTTACTTGTACTATTGTTCATGGACCTTACCTATGTGGACTTTGATTTAAGACACTAATTAAATGATAGTTTTGAATTATTGTGATTAACCTTGTGTTTATCCTAATGAATGATAATGATTTTGTCTCCACTAGCTAATGTAAGTTGGATACATGTCGTTTTAGAGGACTGACATGTTTTCATACTTACCGTGTACTCTGTAAGATCGAGTAATGCCTTGGACTTATACAATATAATTTGAAAACATTTCAGATGTCTTTTTATTTATTTTCTCTAATTTAAAGTGAAATGTTTTTCTATACATTGATAAATTTTAAGGAAAAAATTATGGACTAGACAAATGTTGAAAGATAATGACAAATATTTAGTAAAATAATAGTTATTCAAATGAATTAAAAATTAAAGATATAAAACATTAAAGAAGATATATTTTATGTTAGCTCAGAATAACCAACGCAAAAATTGAGATTCAAACATTTTTCATGTAAACAATGAGTAAAACTATTATAAAGGAGACAAATATTAAGTATGAGACATAAACACTATTTTATTAAATTAATATAATAACATTTAATTTAAGCAAATAGAAGAAAGGGGAAAATTTGTGTTGGGAGGAAAACACTGCTGAAGTGGATCCAGATTCTTAAAATATTTTTTATTTACATTTTTACCCCTTTGAGATCTTATTATAAAAAACCCTACCTTTTTGTTCAGTTTTTGGTCTTTCAATTCCTGTTCTCAACTGCTTCCTTTGCCAAGGTACTTCTCCCTTCTTCACTCCACCTATTCCAACAACAACACAAGTACATGTATTTTTATTTATTTTTTCTATAATGTGTCTATTAAGTTAGAACCATTGTCTTTGTTGTTGTGTAAATTTGGTGGTGTCGCTGTCTCACCAAAGGAATTGTGTTAGCTGTTATGTTTTCGAAAATTTTGTTGGGATTTACCGTCCATTTCAAGACTGCATTGGTAATGGCCCTGAGTAAGGTCTGGCACTGTTTTTTTGCTTAGTTGCTGCTTTATGGAGGAAAACCTGCAGGGTACTGTTTATGGGTACTGGCCAAAGAATGAATCAGTGACTCAGATTGATAGAGAGGAGATGCAATAAATGGGTTGATTTAATATTTACCAATATGTCTTATTGAATGAAAACTGTCTTACCATCCACCAAAGTATATTTTGAGTTTAATGTTAAATTAAATAAAGTGGTTTGTTATCCATTTCAAGAACAAGAAGTGAACGATGTCTTCACATTTGTTGGCGCTAGTAGTGTGTGTGTACAATCATTTTTAAACCAATGAATAATTTTTTATAGGATTATTGTTTAACCAAGTCGACTTGCGTTGAAACTGAAAAAGATCCTTGGCATAGCATTCGTTTGTTTGGCAATTACTTTGGGGTGACATTCAGTTTGGTTAAACAAGAATACAGGAAGTGGGATGAATCTGTTAGTGTTTAAGTTAATCGGCATGTATAAACCACTTGGAGTGTGCTGCAAATCTTTCAATTTCATTTTCACGAGGTAGTCTTGTTGAGTTTAAATGATCAGTATGCAGATAGGTGCAGCTTAACTTTTAGGTAGGCAGTGTTGAAGGCTGTCATTTTTCTTTTTTCCATCATTTGACCTGCTGTTGACCCGAGCCTTCTCGAAATCTATTCCTTGGAACTTCCTTTATCCACTTTGTCCCTGTATTTTTTGCCTCTATTTTAAGTTGGAAAAAGCTTTATTACTCAATTGATTCTCTACAATACCCCCACAACAGTTTTAACAGTGGCATTGTTTTTTTGCTACACTTTGGTGACTTTGGTGACCCTTATACATGCGATAGGTTGATTGCAATGTGGCTTTTTACTGGGAATTGCATACCTTTTTTTATATCATAATATATTTCCTGAGAGGTCAGATTGTCTTTGAGCCATTGCTGCTAGTCTTCTAGAGCTGATATTTATCTATTTGTAAATATTTGCTGCAATCATTCATTTTTCTTGACTATCAGTATTTACCTCATCAATCCTTTACCATTTTGGAATTGAATTCATTCTTTGGAGCACATTGAATGTGTGAAAGTTGCAACTAGATCAATTTTTAGATGTGTTAATCTCTCATCATTTCTCAAATGAATATATTGTCCCTTCATTTTTTCCTTTTGATGTTGATGCATATTTCTATAATGCTAACACCATCTACTATTGGTTAAATTTATTGGAAACTACAAAATCCCGAATGTGGCTCATTAAATAATAAGTGATACCCACAAAAGAGTGTAATTTTTGTGGTGATGTCTTATTCTGATGAATGTTATATCTAGGTTTTGCAAATAGAGTAATGGAAAGTGAAGCTCTTGAAATGAATTGTGTAAAGAATGGGGAATCTGAGAACAGTCCTAACAAGTTAGCTTCTCAAGCTCATGCACTCGACAACTTGCTTTGTGTTGACAATGATGCAGTTGCTGACCGTGAAAAGCTACCAAAACCACATCTTGATGAGAGCAAGTTTGATGTGCAATTCAAATTATGGGCTCTACAAATCCCTTGTCAACATTGCAAGGTTGCCACTCGAATCCTCAATGGGTCGGTACCTTGCTCTATCTATTCTTTCGATTCATTATCATTTGCTTTTAATTTCTGCTTTATTGAATGTGTAGTTACATGTTCGACAAGCCTCGAGTCAAACCCATCATTGAAGACCCTACATGTGACAAAACCCGTTACCTTATACTCTCTGACAAAGTTCAGAATCAAGGTGTGTGTGAACTTTTTCTTCAATATTCTTGCACAGAAATTCTTATCTATAATTTGTTTTGAATGTTGTGGGGCAGATTTATCTGATATTCCAAAACAAAAGGTTGATGAGCTCAATGGCTTGTGTAAGATTGAAGTTGTGCCCTATTCATTGACACTAGGGTATTCTTATTGGAGTGCAGGTGAGTGAGTGCAATGTGCTGTTAAACCATACTGTAGAGGCTGCCTTTCATGTTGAATTTTTCATATTGATGGAGTAGTTGCTTCAAAGTACCTCTTTACTCAGGAGTATCATAATAACTGATGAAAAATTTACATTTTATTCTTATAGAATTACAATAAGTGGAAACATATAAGTATCTTGTTATTTAATGAAGTGATGTTGCTATGCTATGTTGGTATTACATTAGTTAGAAACATTTTTTCAATGATTCTATTGTTTCCTACAGTATGCTTTCCCCATCCATCCTAAATCATTTACAATCGTACAACAAATTTTGTGTTTGTAGATCATGTGCTGAAGCAGATATTGCCTACTGGAGTGGAGGTGCCTTCATCCTTTGAAACAATAGTTAAGTATTTAGTTTTTTGACCTTTTTAACTGCTACAAATATAATTTATTTAAATTTTTTATCAGCTCAGCTCAGCTCACATTCTTTGTTAATTCTTTAATCATGTTTCTGAGGGGAGCGGTGTTCATTTTATTTTACAATTGAATTTATTTGGGTCAGCCACTGATATCAGGTAAACTAACACCTGTTCTACCTATACAGGTCAAATTGCTCATTTAAACCTACACGATGAATTACTTCCCTACAAAGATGTTATTGCAAAGGTTATTTATGATGTATGTGTGACTACACTAAGGTTTAAGACTTCCAAGTCTTGGTTTCAATATATGTATATTTAAATAGTCTTGTTTATTTGTCAGATATGAACATGCGATGATTGTCTTCACTGAACTCTGTTCTTTTAATTGATTTTGGGTCAGAATAGTCAACATTTGACCATTCCCTGTTTTGGTATATAACATAGCTATTGCTGCAGCATATGTGGCTTCATATCACTGCTACTTGTAGGGTAATGTCAGAAGGAGCAGAGAGGAATTTGGACTGTAAAGTGATATAACAACCTTGCCTACTTGGCAAGGTGTATTATGGCAAAAGGTGGTGACTGGTTAGCGTAAAGAGAACTGGGGAGGGAAGGATCTAGGAGAGGTAGGCTAGATTGAAGTGAATGGAGAGGCTTTGGGTGGGTTAGGTTATTCTATGCATCTCTAGAATTCCCTTGCTATTTTTTTATTGTCCCCCTTTCAGTCTTAACAAAGGGGACTAGCTCTACTTTAAGGAGTTTGGTCTCCCAATTTTGTGCTCTAAGTATGAGTTCCTGTTGGATCTATTTGATGCTGCTTCCTCATTTTAGTACTATATGCATATTTCTGTGTTGGTTCATGTATGTTTGAAGCAAAAATGAACGATGTTATTCTACAGACTAACATATTGCATTGATGTCTGTATGTGTTTCAATAGCATGCCCTTTGCAATTTTTACAAATATGTCCATTTAAATATCCATTCACGAATTCTATCTTTAAACTGTCAAGCATGTTGTATTATACTTGTTCTTCCTATTATTTTCACGTTTTCGCTGTTTGTGCAGAAAAATTATCCTAGAATCAAAACTATTGTCAACAAAGTTGGAACCATTACAAATGAGTTTCGCGTTCCAGAGTTTGAAATTTTAGCAGGAGAGCATAGTATGATAACAGAAGTGAAGCAATATGGTGCCACTTTTAGGCTGGATTACAGTTTGGTTTATTGGAATTCGAGATTGGAACATGAACACAAAAGGTTAGTGTCAATGTTCCAAGCTGGGGAGACCATTTGTGACATGTTTGCAGGGATAGGTCCTTTTGCCATTCCTGCAGCGCAAAAAGGATGCACAGTCTATGCAAATGATTTAAATCCAGATAGCATTCACTATCTGAGGATTAATGCCAAAATCAATAAGGTTGATGATCGTATTTATGCATACAACATGGATGCTAGAAAATTTGTGTCCCAGTTGATGGAAGTGCCAAATACTGAGGCTACATCTCAACTCTCATCCGAAGTTCCCATTTTGGATACTTGTCACACATGCAGGATACAAGACAATGCTGAATCAAATTCTGAAAATGAGTTGCTAACTGGTAATATCTTTATGGTAAATTACTGAAAGTATCTTAATTATGATATGGAAACATGTTGCGTAGTAGTTAATACTAATATTCCCATTGTAGTTCATACAAAAGACAATAATAGTGGTTTAGGGGATGTCAAGGGTTCAACCAGGCACAGTGCTACATCTGTAATTGCTGGTAAAAGATCCTCTAGTTATCATGAAGGTATTCCACGAACTGCAATATCAAATCAGGCTGTCACTAGATGTAGTAGCTGTTACTTGATTGTCTTCTAGCTTGTAAAAGATTTAAAAGACAACCTGTTTTGTTAATAGTCCCCATCCTCTAAGGAAACAATTACAATATTGATAACAATAATCCGTGTAGGTTTTTAAATAAAATTACAGTTGTTTTCGTTTGACAGGGGATGTGGAGGCTCATGAAACTGGCATCCTTGAAGGTGTTAAGAGAAAAGGAAGCACAAACAAGAGAATGAGAAGCTCTGAAATGTCCGTCACAAAAACTTGGGAACATATTGATCACATAATAATGAATCTGCCTGCATCTGCTGTTCAGTTTCTAGGTATAGCATCATTTCATATAATATGGTCTTTTCTTTTGTACAAATCATTTTGCCTTACTCCCTTAGGTGAGACTTATTTTTCTCCATGTAATAGAATTAGGAGTATTCAAACATGTTCCTTTGCTTAGTACATTGAAATTGCAGGCAATTTGTCTTCTACCCCCTTTGCTGGTGAGCAGCTCTACTGTTTTGGGTGGATGTAGATTGATATATATTTTGACATGCATATGTTTACAATCAATTTTAGTGAGTTTTTCTTATCTTCATTTTTTTTTTGTGTGGGAGATCCATTGACTATATCTGGTTGACGCTTAACTTATTTCTTTTGATGAGCTATCATAATCTAAACCAAGATTCATTAGTGACTTTATTAGCCTTTTGTTTGTGCTCTACTATGTGATTGAATGCATGCAGTTTTTTTTTTATTATCCAAGATTGAATGTATGCAGATTTTTTTTTATTAACCAAGATTGAATGTATGCAGATTCTCTTGCAAGACTTATATATATATATATATATATATATATATATATATATAATTTATTACCATTTTAAGAATTATAGACAGATATCTGACTTAAGATAATGGCCTTCCAGATTCATTCAGGGGATTAATCCAGAAGAAATATTGGAAAGGATGTTTACCATGGATTCACTGCTATTGCTTCATTAGAGCGACTGAGACTCCAGAGACTATCATAGCTGTGAGTTCATTGTGCTAAAAGCATTTCATGTTTTCCTCTTTTTTCTATGTTAAAGTTAGAATATAAACGACTTTACTGTTTTGTTGTATTTAAGATCCTCCACATCCTGATGGTTTACGTATCATTAGCTACTCGGATATGGACAATAATGATAGAGTGCATGTATTTTATTTTCTCTGATAGCTAATTGAACTATATCTTTCAGGTGGCAGAATCTGCTTTAAACGCTCCTATACATGATTCAAAATTTCATAGGGTTAGGGATGTGGCTCCAAACAAGGTATGAATACTTCTATTTCACGTTCTTGATTGTTCGGTAACTCAAACTCGTTCTTCTTGTTACTAGAACTTGTATTGTTACGTACTCATGACTTTTTCTTTTTATTTACTTTGCAGGCAATGTTTTGTTTAAGCTTCAGGTTGCCAGAAGGATGCGTTAAAGAAGATGTTCAATAACATAGTCCTTGGTGATGCTGAAGAAAGGATAGCTTTACATAAGTTGCATTGATGGATTCAGTGCGACCTTCTATCTGACTCAAAAGCAAGGATAGTGAAATATGACAAATTTAACAGGAAGGAATAGGCCATATTTATTGAAACTATAGAATGATTTTAAAGCTGCGTTTGGTATACTTTCTTTGGAATTATACACAATGAACAGTAATACTATTGTACCTTGCACTGTGTGGATTAATCTACCAATAACTACTATACAAATCTATGCAAATATAACAGTTTGCTAAATTGTATTCATCTAATAACGCCACTGTTTCAATCCATCTAGATCTTGGGGTGTCTTCATCACATAAGAAATATTTGATAATTTAAGTTTAATATTACTTTTTATCAGAAAACCGGAAAAAGGGGGATGAGTAACAGGGTGTGCAATCTTGAATGATATCATGTCCCCTTCTTTCGGCAGAAAGGAATATATATTATTAAATACGACGATGGTATATATATCTGGGTTCCTCAGGTACAGTCACTTTGATTACTAATTATCTGTATAGAAAATATTTTGGAGAGGCAATTTACTTTGTAATACCCATATTTCCTTATCTGTTACTGATTAGGGAAATCCTTTAGTAAACTCCAAAAAAAAACCTATGCAATCAATCGTTCAATCGTAATCTCTTCAAAGGATTAGATTTTGAACAAGGTCAAGAGTTTCCTGAAAATGGTGGTTTTTGATTGGTTGGTAAGTAAAGTGATAAAAAGAAAGGAAAGAAAAAAAGGTGACAGAAGTTAGTGGATTATTACAATGGACAAGTGGACAAGTTTGTGACCGGTTTATCTGCTTATTTTGTTTAATATGAAGCACCAATACAAATTTGGTGCTTCCTCTGCAAACAATCGTTCATTCGTTGAAAGTTGGAACTGACAAATACTGCGTCACATTGACAAGAAGTAACATCTTAGCCTAGCATTAACAAATATATTAAGAGTAAAATCCTTAATGGTATGAAAACTTTTTGTCAAATAGTATGTACCATTGTCTTCCCTACATTTCCGTCAAATCCATGCTTTTGCTTATTAGCTTTCCATTTAGCCAACAAGAATAAACAGGCAAAAACACTTAAATGCAGCAATTTTGTTTTCAAAATTATCAAAATGGTATAATTTTGAAGTTGTTCAATGTCACATCATAAAGAGTTTGAAAACATTAACAATTTGTTTTTGTTTTCCTAATGAAGTCTGATATATATTAGTATTCACTCGTAACTGTACATTATCAATTTCCTTAGTATTATATTGAAAGTCAAATTATTTTAATATTACGAAACCAGTTATTGTTGCATCAAGATAATCTGAAAATAGTAACATTACAACACTATTAAGTGATGTGAAAACCATTAATGCGCAATGATTAAGATTCATATTCATGTCATTATCTGATGACAGAACAAGAGATGCATATGCACTTCGGTTAATGAAGGAGTGGTAGATTTTGAATTAAACTCTGTTTGATCACATAACTCATTTTGAAAGAAGGTCTTTATCATAAAAAAAAAAAAAGAAGAAGAAAGAAGAGTCTTTGTCCATCATTTTGAAGGTCTTAATCATAAAACAATAACTGGGAAACTAGAATGAGTCATGGGAAGTTAACTTTAGAGTATTTAATTTTCTAGATTTGGGAAGTGGTGTTGCTCTTTGTAATACAAAATGGAGTCCTTAGACGTACTCTCCTTTTGTTAAAGCAAAAGGATATGAATGCTTTACCAAAAAGATACACAGAAAGGATAATAGGATTAAGAGTACACGTAAATTGAAGGTGGAAAGTTACAGAATTGACGACCCTGTCTCTCTTCTATTCTAGTCAATTACGAGTCAATGCGTTGTCCACAACCAAAGTGTTTTCTTCTGTGCCCATTTTGCATGAGCAGCAACCAAAAGTGTCTTCAGTACGCTACCAGAATCTTTTTTATCGACGATGTTAGTTATTAGTTTTTTGTTTATACAGATAATTGAACTCATGATCTCTTCCACCATATTTTCTAAATCCAAAACAAAAAATCTTATATTTTGAAATGATACTTTAAATCATTTTTTTTACCCATTTTTAACCCACCATTAGATCATCATATTACATCATTAAAAAGAATCAAAATAGATGATTTAATGATGATTGAAGTAGTGGATTAAAAGTGGGTAGAAAAATAGATTAAAATATCATTATCCATTTTTAAATTGTTAACGGAGAAGTTGAACCCATAATTTCTCCTACCGTCATTTCTAACTTTATCATCTAGATAATGATATTTTGATTCGTTTTTAACCCACCATTCTAAAAACCCTTATTATCTATTTTTATTTTTTTAGTAGTGTGATATAATGATCTAAAAATAATAATAATTGAGTGATGAGTTAAAAATGAGTCAAAATATCATTATCTTTATCCATCATTCTCGTACCCTTACGCTACCACAAACTTGAATCAAGTAATGACACCACCAAATTTCTCACTCACTCTACTCTCCCACTTCCTAAATTCCACAAGGTTTTGTGTTCCAACTGTGTGAATAGAAAACTGTTTAAAAAAATAGAGAAAAGCATCTTTTTGTTCCTTATTATTTTTATGAAATTCATTTTATATCAATGAATATTGAACTGTACAAACCCACATGTGTTATGATTAGTTTCTTGAGCATGAACGAGAGAGAATATTGAGAACCTCTTAGAATATTTACAAACTATGTAGGAAAGTAGCTCTGTGAATATTCTGCACACAATCAGTTCCTAAATTATAAGAAAATAGGTGTGTGGTGAGTATTCTGTATATAACTTTATGGCAAAGAGAATACTACACGATTGCCTTTTCTTTAGAGCATCAGAACTTGGCCGTTTAAATGATTCTTTATATTTCTTATAGTTTGAGAATATGGAGATTTGAATGTATGCACTTCTCTTAAAGCTAAAATTTCCAACACATGTGTTCATTAGCTTTATATTTTATATGCATTGGTAATTTGGTTGGGTAGAGACCATACTTGCATATAGTATGATTCATTCTTTTAGGAAAGCAAAGGGAGAAATTGGAATTTGAATTCTTTGAGTTTTTTTTTTTGTTCCTTGTTGATATATAACGATGAACATTGATTTTAATGTTTTAAAATATGTTAAAAAAGGAATTTTAATATACTAACAACATCGGTGTATTTTTAGTCTATGCTTTTTTGAGAGGAAGAATCACAGGAAGAGGAAGAGATCGAAATGATTAGAGGGTAAAGTTGATATTGTTTCTTTTAAGTGATTCAGAGGTGATTATAGAGTGGATTAGATAGTGAAATTTGTTAAAGTTTGTGACTGAATTAACTTATGTGATATATTAAAAAAAAACTTTAATAGAAAAAAAAGTTAGATTACCAAAATATCGCTATTGTTATAGGTAATATAAAATTATATATAAATAATTTAAAATTATTTTATAAATTTTATTGAATGATTGAAAATATACAAAAAATATTTATAAAAAATGAATGATACAATAATTTTGTATAAAAATATCTTTAATATATAAGGTGGAAAATAATTAATTTAATGAAAACTTTTTTTAATAGTAATTTTAGAAGTAATAATTTTTTGTTATAACCATAATAAATTATTATTATTGTTAACATAGAATTAAGAAAGTGAACTAAAACCACATGCATTGATTTTAACCGCTAAATTATATGTAACAAAAATTAAATAATGAAGGATAATTTGGTAAACCCATCTGTGTCACCCTCTAATTTCACTATAGATGGTGAGATTGAATTTTCAGTCAATCCTTCTAATCATCTCCTCCCATCACCTTGTTTCACCTTCAAAAGAAGAGACTACTCACCTCCTAATCTTCTTTTCCATTCCTTATGAATAATACATCCACCCAAAAGAACACAACCTTGATGTTTATGTATCTTTAATGCTTATAAGAGGATAAAAAAATTACTATTTGAGAATATGTGATCATTAGTGTCTTGAGATTTCACTTGAGAATCATATAAGTTCTCTGAAGAATCAAACCCAAACTATGTTTGTATGACTTGAATTAAGTTTCAATACATTGATCACCCGTGTCCAATTCCTTGATTAAGTCAACCTAATTTTATACTAAATGAAAAAATGATTAATTTTAATATTCACATAATTTATTGTATATATTCATATTCATAAAATATCAATGAGAAAAGAAGTTATACATAAAGATATACGATGAGTGTTTATTATTTTTTATAATAGCTATCTAAAAAGGAAAAATGATGTTTGACACCATTTGACAACTTGTATAAGGGTAAAATAGTATTAACTAAAAGAGAAAATAAATAGTAATGAGGGATAGTTTCAAATGGTAATAAAGAAAAAGAGTGATGTCAAAATAATAGTATCTATCTGAAAAGGAAAAATATTGTTTAATACCATTTGATAACTTGTATAAAGGTAAAATAACATTAACAAAAATTAATTTTTATATTTAAAAAAAAAAAAAAAAAAAAGGGGTAATTTCAAATAATAATAATAAAAAAAAGTAATGTCAAAATACCGGTCCGGTGCACGTGGAAAATCACATGCACCTTGTAGGATTTGATTGATTTTTGTAATCAATGATTGGGTTTTCTTCGTAGAAAGAAAGAGTAAAGCTAATAGAATATTATTATTGTCCCTCTAAACAGCATTTAATTGATGATTAATTATGTAATGGCCGAAATGCCCTGTGATGTGTGTGATTTCGTATGCATGGTGGTATGAGAGCCACTTGATTGGGCTTAACAAAACTCCTTTTAGTCTTTTACTATTATATGATTATGATTACGACGATGAGGTAAGAGCTTAACACTAATGCAACACATGCTGGCATTATTACTGAATTAAGGAACGAATCTTTGTTCCATTTTATGATATTGTAAAAAACTCCATAATCTACTCATTCTTTTACCTTCTCTCTGAAGGCACTGAACCACACGCACTCACAAAGAAACATCTTTTAGTCTATAAATTCCCGAGCCAAGACTTATACCTTCCCCTTTCTTTTTCTCCCATTTGTTTGGGTTCTGTTCTGTCACTTTTCTTGAATCTTTGCCAGTTTCAAGACCAGAATATAGAAAAGCAAAAAAAAAAAAAAAAGAAAAAAAAAAACCAAAAAAATACAC